>JAEEGJ010010353.1_pt1 | contig 24342 bp, 17 predicted proteins | sample 8958761 | NCBI WGS metagenome assembly JAEEGJ01 (sample SAMN16246546, study PRJNA631951) | gut metagenome | biome: gut microbiome; feature: rumen; material: RS-attached | host: Bos | place: Iran: Karaj | collected 2018-10 | reverse complement strand
AGTTGTTTTATATTTATTGGTAATTTTTTTTAATATGTATTAAAAACTACCTTTAGTCATTTTATTATATAGTAGAAGCGTTGGTTTCTCCGCCCGCCGAAAAACTGCATTATATTATTATGGAATAATATAATATAAAGGATTTGAACGTTGAAATATTCATATTTGTTATGTAGAATGGAGTTGATAAAGCTGAAAGGATATAACGATATGGCTGTTGATAAAACGCTTAAGCCCGAGGATTATGAAGAGCCGGCATGTGTGCTCTGCATGGACGACAAGGACGTCAAACCGATAGATACGCGCAGGTTTATTGAAAAGCTTGATTCATATTATGCAAAAAACGACTATGAAGGCGCTGAAAGGCATCTGAAATACTGGCTGTCCGAGGCGATATCCGGTAATGACCTGCGCGGTCAGTTCACCGTTTATAACGAAATGATGGGCATATACCGCAAGACCGGCAGATATGACAAGGCGATCGCGGCGACGGAAAAAGCGCTTTTTTTGATCACTTTGCTCGGAATAGAAGACACCGCCGCGGCGGGGACCGCGTACGTAAACGCGGCTACTGTATATAAGACTTACGCTATGTCAAAAAAAGCTCTGCCCCTTTTTGAAAAAGCAAAGGCGATATACGAAAAAACGCTCAGGGAAAACGACAGCCGCACGGGCGGGCTTTACAACAATATGGCGCTGTCGCTTTCCGACCTTCACAGATACGATGAAGCTGTTGAATATTATATAAAGGCGATAGATATAATGTTGAAAAACGAAAACGGTGAGCTTGAGGCGGCCATATCGTATCTGAACATGGCAAATGCAAAGGAGGCGCAGATCGGCGCAGAGGCTGCGGAGGAATTCATATCAGACTGCGTTGAAAAGGCAAAGCAGCTGATAGACACGCCGACGCTGAAAAGAGACGGATATTACGCGTTCGTATGCGACAAATGCGCTCCGACGTTTGAATATTATGGATACTTTTTATACGCTATTGAATTAAAGGAGACGGCAAGGAAGATATATGAAAGGGCTTGAATTATCAAAAGCGTATTATACGCAGTTCGGCAAACCGATGCTGGTATCTGATTTTGCAGAGCTTTTGCCGCATATCGCCGTCGGGCTTTGCGGGTCTGGGTCCGAGTGCTTCGGCTACGATGATGAAGTATCAACAGATCACGATTTTGAGCCGGGGTTCTGTATATTTCTGCCGGGCGAGGACGCCATAGACAGAAAAGCCGCGTTTCAGCTTGAACGCGCATACGCAAAGCTGCCGAAGGAGTTTATGGGATATACGCGCCAGGCTGTCAGTCCGGTGGGCGGAAGCCGCCGCGGCGTTATACGCATAAACGAGTTTTTAAAGGACAGGACCGGACGGGATGACGGGATGCTCGACACGGATCAATGGCTTCTGATACCGGAATACGCGCTTGCAGAGGTGACAAACGGAGAGATCTTTTATGACGGCTCGGGCGAGTTTACGAAAATAAGAGAATATCTGTCAGATATGCCGGAGGACGTCAGAAAAAAAAGACTTGCCGGCTCGCTTATCATCATGGCGCAGTCCGGGCAGTATAATTATATGCGCTGTATTAAGCACGGCGAAGCCGCCGCGGCGCAGCTTGCGGTGTTTGAATTCGTAAAAGCCGCGATACAGGCCGCGTTTTTGCTGAACAGGCGGTATATGCCGTATTACAAATGGTCTTTCAGAGCTTTGCGGGAGCTGCCGCTTCTCTGCTCATTGAGCGATACGTTTGAGTTTCTTTTGACAACGGAAAACAACGCGGACTTATATGAGACGAAATACTATATAATCGAAGACATAGCGTCGACAGTCATTTCCGCGCTTCAGGAACAGCGGCTTACGGAAGCAATCTGCGGCGATCTTGAAAAGCACGCGTATTCCGTAAACGACGGGATAAAGGATCAGTATATAAGGAATCTGAGTATATTCCACACGGTATAAAAAACGGGGCTGTCGCATTTGCGGCAGCCTTAATGAATTGTGCCTTGGCACAATTCAATTCATGACGGTTTACCGTCAATTCATGATGTGCAAGCATCAATTCATGGCGAAGCCAATTCATTTAAACGTAAAAATTTACTGCTGTTTATGAATTGCGCCGCAAGGCGGTGCGTGAATTGTGTCTAACGACACATGAATTGCCCTACGGGAACACCCAATGCTCATCAATTCGCATCGGGGAACCCCTAAGGTGTGAATTGTCCTGACGGACGTGAATTGTCCCTTACGGGACATTAAAGGGGCTGCATAACACGACAGCCCCGTTTTTTATTTAATAACTCCGGATAAGATTATTCCGTCAAAAACAACGTATCCGTACTCTTCCCGGTCCGCGTCCTGCTCTGCCGGGACAAGCCCTTCGTACCAGTCTATGCGAGAGGTTCCGTCTTTATTGACGCGGCTTATGAACGTTCTGTCAAGCGTGCCGCGGTAGCAGTATTTCGTAAGCGAATCGTCCGTCATACTGCATTTAAAAGCGTCTTTCAGCTCGCCGTTTACGTCAAGCGATATTTCAAAGCTTTTGTTCTCCGCGCTGTAATTCATGACGTACACGTACGAATCGCCGTTTTTCTTGCAGCCGTACTGCGCCGTGTATTCGTCCTGAGTGTACGTTTTTTCCTCAAAGCCGCGCAGGGCGAAATAAATATTCAGCGTGTTTTCCGCGTTATCGTCAAAAAACATCTCGGCTATCTCCGCCAGCTCGTCGCTGTGCTTATACGCCGTTATGCCGTATGCGTACTTCTGACCCAAAAGCGAGTTTATGGCCGCCTCCGTATTGGCAAAATACGCGCTGTTATTTTCCTTGTACTGCAAAAACAGCTCTCTGTAATCTTTGTAGCGCGTTGATTCCGGCGCTGCAGGAAACGTAGGCTCTATGTTATTTATCAGGCTGTCCAGAACGTCCGGCGGCGATTGCGTGCACGAGCACAAAAGAAGCAATACCGCCGAAAGCGCCGGCAAAACACACCGCCGCAGCAATTTCAAAATAATATCCACCTTTTTGGTTATTTGCGTTAATATGCAAGGATTATATACTATTTTATGATTTATTGCAATAGTTTATTAAAAATGTTTACAATTAAATTTGCAAAATCCGAAACCAGTTTACGGCGTTTTTTTATTTTTTCCGCTTTTTTATGACAATTACGGCGACGACCGCGCATACAGCGACGGCTGCCGCGGCGGCCGCGGCGATGATTATCCATTTGCCGCCCGCCGTTTTTTCTTCCGTCTGCGTATCACTTTCCGCTTCCGTCTGCGTTTCGGTCTCCGTTTCAGTCACCGGCTCCGTTTCAGTTGGTTTTTCGCGCACCGTCACCACGGCTCCGCTGATTTTCGTTTTGTCCTCGGATATTACAGAAATTACGGTCACACCCTCTTTTTCCGCGTAGATGACGCCGTCCTTTACGCTTACGGAATCGCCGGACAGCGAAAGCGTGTAAGGAATATTGCCGTTAATCAGGCCGAGAGGCGCGGACGCTCCGTCAGATAATTCAAGCTCAATAACGTGGTTTTCAAAATCAAGCTTGTCGTTCTGCATCTCTTCTCCGCCATCGCCCGAATACAGCTCGTCCACCGACAGGACCCTGTCGTAGAGCCGTACGGTATCTATACTGCCGCCGTACGCGAACGTTCCGTCGTTTAACGTGCCGATAGACATATCGTGTACCGTTTCTCTGATCTTTCCGGGTATGTCTTTTGACGAGACCTCTTTGCCGTTTTCGTAAACCGTGATCTTGCCGCCGCTGAATATGAACGCAAGCTGTCTCCAGCCGGAGCCTTTATTTATGTTGTAGCCGAGATTGAAGTCGCCGCAGTCCGGCGCGTACATATAAAGCAGCCCGGATCTCGTGTAGAATTCAAAATGCCCGGTTTCCTTCGGTCCTTTTGCCAGAAGCAGGTTGAAGCCGTCAGACGCTTTTCCGTTTATCCACATCGTTATGCTCTTGCCTTCGCCGAACGTGTAGGATACGTTTCTGACCTGCGCGCCGCGTCCGGCTGACGTCAGAAGCGCGCGGCCGCTCTGCCCCTCGTCCGTATAGAACGGCTCGCCGACCACGTCTTCTATCGGCGCGGAAAACTGACCTTTGCTGTATGATATTCCGTTTTCGCCTTCTTCAAAATCCACGGACATATAAAGTCCCTGATCTATATCAAGCTCTACGTAACCCGTTCCGTTTCCGGCGCGTTTGGTGTCCGTTACGTTAATTATGCCGAGAGTATACCCGGTTTTTTCCCCAAAGCCTTCCGTTGTAAGCGTTACGGTGCGCCCGTTCTCGGATAACGCCGCGGACTTTACCGAAGCTCCGCGGTCTAACAAATAACGCGCCGGATCTTCCGCCGTATTTTTATTCATTTCCGTGCTGAAATCGACGGTTATTACGCCGTTTTCCGCGTAAAACCCCGTGACGTACGGCGTTGTCGTATCCTGTTCCGTGGTGAATTCAACTGCGGTTGAAGGCGCGGAGACGTTGCCGCCGTTGTCCGTCGCTTTGACTGTCACGGTATACGTGCAAACTTCGTCAAGTCCGGTGATCTCAGCCGTGTTGTACGCGCCGTGAACCGTGTAATTGCGTTCGTCTTTTCCGTCCGCCAGCGTTACGGTGTACGTGTATATGCCCGTATCGTCTTCCGATGCGGTCCAGCTTATTTTCGCGCCGTCGCACGTCACGTCGCTTACCGATACGTCGGCAGGAGCTGACGGCGCGGTCTTGTCTTCACTGTATACGATATTGAAGCACGTGACCGAGGACAGTTTTGATACGTCGTTTACCGTTACCGTCTGCGACTGACCGGGGTCAAGTATGAAAATATTGTCCGAGCATACGAACGTATCCTCTTCTCCACTTACGAGCTCAACGCCGACGGCGATCTTATCGCCTGTATTTTTTATCGTGACGTCGTTTCCGGACACGGTATATTCAAGCGTCGTGCGCGGCAGATAGAACAGACAGCCCGGCTCGCTTTCATAATTGTAATACATATACGTTCTGTTGTAAAACCCGCCTTCAATTATCAGATCGTATACGAGTATCAGAGGCGTGTGCGCCGTCTGCTCGGCCGACAGATAAAATTCTTTTGCGTAGTTTACTGCGTCACCCGTTTTGCAGTCGAACGTTTCGGTTTTTATGATCTGCAGTTCTTCGCCGTACGCCGTGACTTTCACCTGCGCTTTTTTGCCCGACAGCTGCTGCGTATCGTCAAGTATATATACCGGCAGCTTAAGCTCTTCCGGCTCTTTTACGGCGTTAAACGTATTGTAATGATCCGCCAGAGCCGCCGCCATGAGCGGACGGTACGCGTCCTGCATAAGATAATACGAAAGCTTCGGCGCGCCGTACCAGTCTACTATGGACCACGAGGCGCCGGGGTAGTTGTCGTTTAATTTATATATAACGTTTGCGGAATTGTACGGCGCTTTTATACGCGAGTTTATCGCAAGCGGATAATCCGCCTGCGCCTGAGAGAGCTGCGAACCTCTTATAAGGTCGTCAAGACCGTTTACCTCCGTAAACAGTCCGGCGTAATACATGTGCGTATCTATGTCGTAGCCGTGCGGCGTGGGATTCCAGCCGTAATAGCCGTTGAACGTCGCGGTGTGATAGCTTATAGTCCCTTTTTTCTGTACCGGCCACTGCTGTATTTCCGCATCCGTCGCATATTTTTCGATCGAGCTTCGGTTCATCATACTGCCGAGCCCATATTCGTGCATATTCAGCTCTTTTACGGACGTGTAAGTTTTGATATAGTATTCCGGCGTATGACCGGACCACCAGATATGATCGTGTCTTATATTCGCAGCCGCCATGCCGCCGTCCTGCCGCCAGAAATCGCGCGTGCCGTCGTTATCGTACGTCAGCTTGCCCATATTGGTAAGCACTTTGTCCGTATACGGCGCTTCGCCCTCGTTGCCGCCGCCGTAAACGAACAGCGACGGACGGTTGCGCAGGCGTTTCGTATTAAGCTCCACCGTCTCGTATAAAACGTCCGCGGGCTGTGTTTTTGAACTGTCCCAGCAGCACGGCCATTCCTGCTAAACGCAGATGCCGTATTCATCGCAGAGGTCGTAGAATTCTTCCGTCTCCACAAGTCCGCCGCCCCAGGCGCGCAGAAAGTTTATGCCCGCGTCGTGCGCACGGGACAGTATTTTATCGTAGTCTTCGCGGCTGAAACGCATCATGGCGTCGATAGTACACCAGCCGGCGCCTTTCATATATACGTTTTTGCCGTTTACGACGAACTGTCTGTTGTATTTGCTGCTGTTCTCGCCGGACGGGAACGGCTTTGTTTGTAGTTGTCTTATACCGAATTCGGATTCGGAGGACGATACTCCTTTATCCGATACGAAGGTGACTTTCAGGGTATACAGATTCTGCTCACCGTAGCCGTTAGGCCACCACAGACGGGCGTCCGGCAGATCGCCTCTGTAGCGAAGAGTGACGGAGTCACCGTTATACGAAACTTTTTCCGTAAAATAAGCGGCTTGCCCCGTGAAGTTTTTTGGTATAACGGACACCGTAAGGTCTCCGTTTATGTTTTTGTTTTCGGAATCGAGTTTTATGGCGAAATCAAGCGTGCCGTTTTGACAGTCCGCGGTCGCGACGAAAGGATGATCAAGCGTCGTATCCGGCTTGTCCTCAATCCATACGGACTGCCAGATGCCCAGCGGATACAGCTTTGCGTAGTGCCAGCCGTAGCTGCAGTTGAAAACGACGGTCCTCGTATAATCCTTTGCCGCCGCCAGATAAACGACAAGCGTGTTTTCACCCTGTTTTATAAAGTCTGAAACGTCTATATACGGACCGCCGAACATGCCCTCGTGCGAGCCGATCTTTACTCCGTTCAAATAAAAATCCGAGACGTTGCAGACGCCGTCAAAATTTAAAAATACGTTTTTCCCGCTGCCTTCGTAATTGAAGGTCTTTTTGTAATACCAGCTTTTTTCGCCGTATTTGTTTGCGGATTTCATGTTCGTGCCGACGTACGGGTCTTTTATCACGCCCGCCTCGTATAACGCGGTATGTACGCTGCCCGGCACGGGGGCGTCTATGGCGGAATCAAAGCCTTCGCCCTTTATAAGCGAATCTTTGTCGCCTTTTTCAATAAGCTGCCATTTGCCGTCAAGGCTCAGCTTATAATTTCCGTCCGTCAGATTGTCTTCACCTTTTTGAAACGTTACGGTCTTCGCTTCGGACTCCATGACGCACGGATCGTTTTTATAGTAGTTTTTCTGCTCCGCGTCGGCAAGACTGACAGCGGAGACGGTGACCGGAAGCAACAGCAATACCGACAGTATCAGCGACAGTAAAGTAATTGTTTTTTTCATTCTTCGCTCCTTTCACGCGCCTCCGCGTTATTTTATAACAGTTCTATGCCGTTTTCTTTGCAGATACGTACGGTCTCTTCGTCCCATACGGACGACTGCACCTCGCCTATATGCGCTTTGTTCATTATAAGCATGCACAGCCTCGACTGACCTATACCGCCGCCTATCGTAAGCGGCAGCTCATCGTTTAAAAGCGCCTTGTGGAAGGGCCTTTCCGCCCAGTCGTCGCAGCCTCTTATATGAAGCTGTTTAATAAGCGATTCCTTATCCACTCTTATGCCCATGCTCGATACCTCAAACGGTATGTCAAGCAGCTCGTTATAAAAGATTATATCGCCGTTCAAGCTCCAGTCGTCGTAGTCCGGCGCGCGTCCGTCGTGAATGCTGCCGTCGGACAACGCTCCGCCTATCTGCGAAATAAACACCGTTTTGTATTCTCTTGCCGCCAGAAGTTCTCGCTCTTTGGGCGTCTTGCCGGGATATTTCTGCAACAGTTCTTCACTGCTTATGTACGTGACGCGGCGGTCGAGCTTATGCGTAAGCACGGGATAAATATTCATTAAAGCTTCCTGCGTATCGCAGATGCAGGCGACGATCGTATCGACTATTGTGTGAAGATACTCTTCGTTTCTCTGCTCTTTTGTGATTATTTTTTCCCAGTCCCACTGGTCAACGTATATGGAATGGATATTGTCAAGGCTTTCCTCGTCGCGCCTTATGGCGTTCATATCCGTGTAAAGCCCGCGGCCCGGCTTGAAGCCGTATTTCGCAAGCGCCATCCTCTTCCACTTTGCAAGCGAATGTACGATGGACGCCGTGCCGTTCACGGCGGGGATGTCAAAGCTGACGGGACGTTCAACGCCGTTTAACCCGTCGTTCAATCCCGTTGAATCCACCACCATGAGCGGCGCGGACACTCTCTGCAAATCAAGCATGCCCGCCAGGTTATCCTGAAATATCCTTTTTGTCAAAGCTATCGCTTTCTGCGTTTCGTATAAGTCGAGTAACGATCTGTAGCCTTCCGGCACTTTTACGGTGTTCATTTTTTTATATTCCTTTTTTATTCTTTTTCTTTGTTTACGAGTATGAATATCGCTGCGGCAAGCGCTGCACCTATGAGCGGTGCTGCGGTGAATACCCAGACTTCAGCTAACGGCGTTGTGTTTCCGGTGAACGCGAGTATGAGCGCGGGACCGAAAGATCTTGCCGGGTTGACGGACGTTCCCGTGAGCGGGATTCCGAAAATGTGGATGAGCGTCAGCGTAAGACCTATGACGAGACCTGCCGCGGATCCGAATTCCTTTTTGCTCGTTACGCCTAAGATAACGTATACGAAAACGCAGGTGAGAACTATCTCGGCCGCTATCGCGCCCCACATGGAAATTCCGAGAGCGCTTCCGGAATAGCTGTTCGTGCCCAAGCCCTGCTCGATCCCCTTCTGACCGCAGATACCGAGAAGGATCGCGGCTCCGGCTATACCGCCGAGATACTGAGCGATGACGTAACCGATAAAGTCTTTAACGGTCATTTTCTTGTTTATCAGCATGGATAGAGATACCGCGGGATTTATATGGCATCCGGAGACGTTGCCGACGGAATAAGCCATTCCCACGATCACAAGACCGAACGCGACCGCTATGATAAGCGTTGACACTGCAAGCGGTACGGCGATGCCGGTAGAGCCGACAAGGCTGTTAGCCGTGACCGCGGCTCCGCATCCGAAAAGGACGAGGACGGCGGTACCGATAAACTCTGCTGCGTACTTTTTAAAACTTGACATATTTTCCTCCTTTTACCTTGCGGTATTATATTTTACCCTTACGGGCGATTTTCTTCGGGTGTGCAGACGAAACATTCGTAATTCTCTGCTTTAAGCTCCTTTGCGGCGCTATTTGCATCCGCTTCGTCTTTGAAAATACCGAAAACGGACGGACCGCTTCCGCTCATCAACGCATTATACGCATTATTTTTCATCATTATTCGTTTTATATTGTCATCGCATTTGCCGTTTATCTCAAAAGCGTTATACAAACCGGCGCACACGCCGTTTATATTGCCTTTGTTTATCATTTCAGTTATGTCATCCGAGCTTTTTATCTGTCTTTTTCCGTGGCCGTCAAGTATCTCAAACGCTTCTTTCGTTGATACGGTGGTATTTCCTTTCGCGACGGCGAAAACGCACCGCGGCAGAGGCGGAAGATCTTCCAACACCTCTCCTATACCGTAGGCGCGGCAAAGGCCTCTTTTGATGCAGAAAGGAACGTCGGCTCCGAGCTTTTTTCCCATTTTCAAAAGCTCATCTGCTGAAAACGGTTCGCCGTAAAGCGTATTCAAAGCTCTGAGGACCGCCGCCGCGTCGGACGAGCCGCCGCCGAGCCCGGCGGAAACGGGGATCTTTTTTTGTAAGTAAACGTCCGCACCGCCTTTTATGCCGCTTTGCTCAAAAAACAGCTTTGCCGCGGACACGGCGAGATTGCCGCCGTATTCAAGCTTTTTATTGCTGCATCCGAAAGTTATCCCGTGCTCCGTTTTCTTCACCGTCAGCGTGTCGAACAAAGTCACGCTCTGCATTATGCTTTCTATTTTGTGATAACCGTCAGCCATGCGCTCCCCTACCTCAAGAAACAGGTTGAGCTTTGCGGGAGCCTTGACCGTTATTTCGTTCATTACATTATTTCCTTTCCTTCAAGGAATTCATTATGAATATGCTTCCGAGAGCGCCTAAAAGCACGCCGCCGACCGCTGCCGCAATGACTATCCACAAAGATACTTTTCTGTTTAATACGCCGACAATGTCTTCTTCCGTCTGCTCTTCCGTGACGGACTCTGTCGTTTCCTTTTCGGTCGTTTCGTCAGTTTCAGGCTCCGTTTCGGTTTCCGTTTCCGTCTCTGTTTCAGTTTCTGTTTCCGTTTCGGTTTCCGTTTCTGTCTCTTCTTCGGTCTCGGTTTCGGTTTCCGTATCCGATGCGGGTTCAATGCCGTATTCTTCCATGCGCATTACGGTGACTTTATACTCAGCAACTGTCCCGTCCTCCGCCGTGCATTTTACGGTGAAGACGTTTTCTCCGGTTTCAAGCTGATCCGGTCCTTCCGTTTCCGTTTTTGCTTTTTTATCCGCCGCGTCGCCTTTTATTGAAATACTTTCAACTTCATAAGGAACGTAGACGATATAGTTAAAGACGTCCGCAGAAAACGAAGGAGATATCCTGCCCTCCGATACGGAAACGGACGAAAGCTCCGCGTTTGAGCTGGCTTTGTAGTCCGGGTCCTGCTTCATTTTGGCTTTTATCGTGTAAGTCGTGGTATCGCTGCCGTTTTCCGCGGTAACTTTTATGCGAATCGTGTTGCTTCCGACGGACAGGCGCGAGCCGCTAATATCTACCGATGCTTCGGAGTCGTTTGATTTGGCGTTTATTTTAAGCGCGCTGAGCGTATATTCGACCTCGCCGTCTATTTCGTATTCCGTTGTTTCAGGCGAGAATCCGGGTTTGATATCATAGCCTTCGACAGACAGAGATTTAAGACTGCTGTCCGTTGACAGCGGTCTTGCGACCGTGACGGAATAAGAAGCGGAAAGGCCGGATAACTCGTTTTCCGTGTCCGAGACCTGGCTTATGTCCGCCTTTATGCTTATCTTATCTCCGACCGACGCTTTGTCCGACACTCTGAAGCTGAGGCTGACGACGGTCTTCTGCGAGTTTATCGGCGATTTGAAGCCGTTGTTCTCTTCCGCCCAGATCTGCAGTTTTCCGCTTTTCTCGTTGACCTCTATACGCCAGTTTGAAAGCTCGTCGGAGCACGATCTGTACGTCAGCACGGATGCGTCGTACGTTATATCCGCAAGTATGCCGCAGATGCCGTTGCCGTCCGCCTTGAACTGAACGGTGAGCGTACTGCCGGCGCGGACGGAGCCGGGACCGGTTATGGAAAACGACGCTTTGAACTCCGCAAAGCAGACGGAACAAAGCGCTGCGATAAGCGCCGCCGATATTATAACCGCAAATATTCTTTTTATTATCTTTTTCATATCAATACCTGTTCTGCTCCGGTTTAACGTTGTTTTGTATACAGTATTTCAGGCGCAGGTAGTCCGTTATAGTCACCTTGCCGTCGCCGTTTACGTCTGACGCGTATTCCTTTTCCTTTGCAAGCGTCGTGCCGCTCTGTATACGTTCCTTTATTTTCAGATAGTCCGTTATCGTTATCCTGCCGTCGCCGTTTACGTCGCCGGTTATGACGCAGACGCTCTTTTCGTAGACTTTGCCGTTTACGGTAAGTCTTATCTCGCATCCCGTGCCTGCCGTATCGGTATCCGACAGCTGTTTTCCGTCTTTGAAGACGCCTATATATTCGCTGTATTTAAAGCCTTCTCTAAGCGTTTTGACGCTTGTTCCCGGGTCTATCAGGCTTACCGCGCCGCTTGCCGGGTTTATAAAATACTTATCCGATTTTAGCTTGTAATCATCCTGCATCTGATACGACGTGCTTGATATCTCTGACGCCTCCGTCGTTTTCGTTTCCTTGTATCTTTGGCAGAATATGTACGTTTCACCGGGTTTAAGGTCACGGAAAACGTTGCTGTCCGTAAAGCTGCCGCTTGTTGACAGTCTGTATTCGCAGCCGTCGACCTTCTGTAAAACGACGCTCGTCTGATCGGCGCTCGCTATCACGGGTTTGGGCGGTACGGGTGCGGACGCTTTCGCGACCGTTACCGCGCCGCTTTCAAGCACGCCCTCTATCGCGGACGGGGAGCTTATTTTGACCGTGATCTTTTTGCCTATATCTGCCGCGTCCGGCTTATACGTGTTTTTGTCCGCGCCGCTTATAATTTTTCCGTCCGCGTACCACTGATACGAAAGCTCCGCGTCTGCGGGCTCAACGCCGGATACGTCCGCCGTAAGCGTGCCACCGTATTTGCCGCTGCCCGTTATCTTGACGACGCCGGAAAGCGAGGCGCCTTTTACCGTAACGGCAAACGAGACGGACGCGTTTTTATACGTTACCGTAACCGTCTTTTCACCGGCGGACTTAAAGTCGTATTTTACGTCAAATCCCTTGTCAACGACTTTCGTCAGGCCGTGTTCGTCCGTATAGTACAGGCTCATGCCTTTGCCGTCAAAGCTGTCGTAAACTTTGTATTCAAGCTTGTTCGGCAGAGTTCTTACCGCAAGCGCGGGTCTTAGCTCGTCGCCGGAAAGCTCGATTATATGCTCCGCGTATCTTCTGTAAACGCTGACGGCGTCCGGCTTTATTTCAACAAGCTGACCGTCCTCGTAATAATATCTTTTGCTGTTCGTACTGCTTCTGTAAAGCGCGTATTCTCCCGCCGGCAGTTTTACCCCGTCTGACTGCAAATACACCGAAAACGCCTTTACGTTCCTACCCGCCGCGGTCTTGTATTTTGCCAATAAGACCGGATCTTTTTCCTCTTCTACGCGCAGCTGCGCGTTGACGGGCGAGCAGACTGTGTATAATCCGTATTCGGATAAATACGCGTACTCATAACTTATCCCGTTTGCTTCGCAGAACGCGCAGACGTCCGTGTTTTTGCCGCAAAGCACCGTACAGTCAGACAGATACACAAGGCTCGCGCCGCCGGGGATAAAGACCTGCAGGTTTTTGTCGCCGCAGAACGCGTCGTATCCGACCGTTTTTGTTGATTTTGGCAGATACAGACGGTCAAGCGAGGCGCAAAAGCCGAATGAGTATTCGCCAATTTCGTTTACCGTGTTCGGGATAGTTATATCTGTGATATACGCGCAGTTGTAAAACGCGTACGGAAGGATCTTCGTCGTATTTTCGTTTACCGCAAACGCGCCGGCGGCGTTTTTGGGCACGAATTTCAGTTTGCCGTTTTCATACAGCGCGCCGTTTGATACGGTGTAGTACACGTTTGAGCTGTTTACGGATATTACCGTTACGAGTCCCGCCTCGCACAGCGCCGTGCCATCGATATCGGATACCGTCGCCGGCAAAACTATCCTGTTAAGATTGACCGCGGAATTGAACGCCTGCGCGCCTATTATCTCCGTGCCGGATATGACGGAATACGTGTTTACGTTAAGCCCCGCCGGGAAATATACAAGTGTTTTCTTGTCGGAGGAATATAAAACTCCGTCAACTACCGTAAAATTATCCGTGTCAGATATTATGCTTTTAAGGTTCGCGCAGTTTAAAAACGCTTTGCCGGAAAGTTCTCTTACCGAGCTGCCGAGATACAGCTTTTCAATATCGAAACAGCAGGAAAACGCGCCGTCGGCTATGACTTCCACGCTGTCGGGCACGTTAAACGTACCCTTTATACCGCACGGCGCTCTGTAAAGCGTTTTGCCGTCTTTGCTGTAAAGCGCGCCGTCAAACGTCTTGAAAGACTGACTTTGTGCGGGTACGTAAATGCCGGTAAGCGACGAACTGCCGTCCGTCGCAGACGCGGCGAATTCCGATAAAGACGCGGGCAGATAAAGCTCCGTTATGCCGCTGTATGCAAGCGCAAGCTCTTTTATGCCGCGGACTTCGGCTCCGCCAAGTGTGTCGGGGACCGTGCAGACGCCGGGCGCGCCGTTATAGCCGGTTATATACGCGCCGTTATTTATTATTTCATATTCAAAATCATCTTCGCCCTGAGATGCCGTTACCGTTACTCTGCATTTTGCGAATACTCCGTAAAACGCGGAATATACTGTTATATCCGTCTCGCCTTCGGACACGCCGTATACCGTGCCGCTGCTTGTGACGCCGGCTGTATTTGCGTTATCAGTTATATAAAGCAGTTCCGCCGGGAACGCGTCCGCGGGCGTAATGGCCGGGGAAAGTTTTACGGATCCTCCGACTTGCAGCGTTAGCGTCTGCGGCAGAGTTATTTTACGCACCACCGGCAAAGACGCGACCGGACACGCAGCCGATACGCGGAAGCCGTATGAGCCCGCCGTTATTGAAACGAGCGTTACCTCAACCGTATCTTTGTCAATGAATAACGTTTTTCCGGCTAAAGAGCCGCCGTAGTACGTGCCGTAAAGATTGCCGTTTTTATCCTGTATCTTCACCGCGTCCGCGGATGAAAGCATATCCGAGGACGAAAACGTGACGGCTATGCGCTCAGGATTTCCGGGGACGGTGTAAGTGTATCTGAACGTGCCTTTTTCGTATGGATGAGCGGCTTCTATGACCGCCGCGCCGTCCGAAACGGTTATTTTCAGCACCGCGCAGTCTCCTCCGCGGCGGGAAACGGCGTAAACGTCCGCCTCGCCCTCGAATACGGCGGTCACCGCGCCGTCCTCAACGCGCACGTTTGACGACACGGTATAAAGATCGTATCCCGTGTCTGCCGGCGTATAGGTTTCACCTACTTTTAAAGTTATTTCCGCGTTTATCTGCTTCAGCGCGGTAAAAGCGACGTTATCCGGCGTCAGTTTGTCACACAGACCGAACGTATCGCTTCCGTACGACGCGCCGCCGCACGATGCGTGCTCAAGGTCAACGCAGCCGTAAAACGCTTTGCTTGCTATGGTTTTAACGTTTTTGCCGATGGGCGCGGTGCGAAGCGCGGTGCATCCGGCAAAAGTCAGCTCCGGTATGGCCGTCTGATTCTGCGGGAATGACACGGCGATAAGCGAAGTATCGGAAAAAAATATTCCCACCCCGTCAAGCGAGGAGGCGGAAATATCCGCGTAAACGAGTTTTTCACAGCAGGCGAAAGCGTATTCCGATACGGAAGCAGCGCCGGGGACGGTTATTTTTTCTATCGCGCTTTTTTCAAACGCGTGAGCGCCTATTGACGTAAGCGATGACGATAAAATTATATTTTTTATATCGGACAGATAAAACGCGTACCGTCCGGCTGCTGTCATACCCGCCGCGTCGACTTCCGTCAGCCGGCTGCCTGAAAAAGCGTACGCGCCGACTTTGACGTTCTGCGGTATCTTATATTCGCCGGTCCGCGCCTCCGGGTATCTTACAAGCGTCTTTTTATCCGAGGTAAAAAGTACGCCGTCGACTGATACGTAATTCCCGGACGCTTCAAATTCGTATAAAGAAGGCATTGCGGAAAACGCGCCGTCTTCCACCGTCTGCACGCTGTCCGGTATAACTATTTTATACGTTGATATATTGCCGGAGAACGCGCCGGACGCTATCGTACCGACGGGCAGACCTTTATACTCGCGCGGTATTCTTACCTCCGCTTCGTTTTTGGAATAGGAGGAAAGTATATAAGACTTGCCGTCTTCGGCAAGCGTGTATGTCACGCCGTCTTCGCCGTTTGCAGAGAACGCAAAAAGCACGGACAGACTTATGATGATAAGAACCGCCGCTAACAGCTTTTTCATACTTCTCCTCCTTTCCTAATATTATCTCGATTGTATTATATCATAGAAGTATGTATTTTGTAAAGTAGGTAAATAAAAATAATAAAAAAATTTAAAGCCCGGCGAAATATCGCCGGGCTTATTTTTTGATCTTAAATCTTACTGTACTGTTTTACAATGCTCTTTATGGCTTTCTCCGCTTTTTTGCTTGCGGATTTGTATTTTGACGCAAATTCCGTGCTGCCTGACGCCACAAGGTTGTTGAAAACGTTTGACAGGCCTACGCTTGAATAAATATAACCTATGTCGTATACGCGGGACTGAAGGATTATATCTATCATCTCAAACGATTCTGAATCTCTCGCTTTCTTTCTCTTCAGCGTTACCTCGTAGTAAGCCGGCGTCAGATACTGATACGAATACAGCGCGAACGCCTCTATGATGTAAGCCGTTTCCTGCGGTTTGTCAACGTTTGAAGGTATGCTTATCATGGAGCCGACGCCGTCAACGTGCGTTCTGTAATGCTCCTGCGCCTCGTCATATTTCGGTGTGGGCAAAACGCCGTACGGCGAATCCATATCGCTTAAGTTTACTATATAGCTTAAAACTTCCGAATAGAACAGGCCCTGGTTGTTCATGAACATGTCTCTCGTCTGTTCCGGTTTGTTTAATGATATCCACGTATAGTTATCGTCGTGTATCAGCTTTTTGCAGTACGTCAGAAGGTCCATTATCTTTTCCTGATAGTCGCCCATAACGACAGTCGGTTCTCCGTCTATAAGATCGACCGTCTTTATATCGCTCGTATAAAGGAAGTTCGTTAAGCCGCCGCCGTTTGTCGTGAGGAAGCCGTAGATATCGTTTTCATCGTACTTGCTGTCGCCGTTTTCGTCTTTAGATACCTTTTTTACGTATTCGTAGAATTTATCAAGAGTCCACGTGCCGTTTTTAACGAGCTGATACGGTTCTTCCAGGTCGTTGTCCGCTATCATCTTCTTGTTGAACAGCATTATCCACGTTACGTCGTTGTCAAGTATGTTTATATCGCCGTTCATGAAGTAGACCTTGCCGTTTATGGCGCAGTCGCGCAGCGTGCCGGGATCCCACCATTCCTGGTCGAGATTCATATAATCTTTAAGGTCAAGGAAATTGTAAAGATAACCGCCCTGAGCAAGAGCGCCCGTATCCGGTCCGTTTGCCATTATCAGATCGTACGATTTTGCGTTTGATTTGTTGTCGTTCATCGCAGTCGTGGAAACGGCCGTCACCGCGTTTTTAGTGATAGTCACGCCAAAAGTGTCATACATTGCCGTGTTTCTGTTGAAAACGGCGTCCTGGATCGGCTCGGAGCTTGCTTCCTCCGCCCAGATCTCTTTTTCGGAGTTGCCGACGCCCGCCATGCACAAAACGTTGAAGGTACGGTTGTAATTCGTCTGCGGAAGTTTAGCGAGATACTCTCTTGCTACGTCCGCGTTAGTCTTCTCGGCTTCTTCCGTAACTTCTTCGGTTTCAGTCGCCGTTTCCGCTTCCGTTGCCGGCGTCGTCTCAACCGGTTTTTCCGTGCACGCTACGAAAGTTCCGGCAATAAACAACAAGCTCAACAGAATACATAGTGTTTTTTTCATATATAACTCCCTTCCGGTTATTTATTTTCTGTATTTGTGTCTTACGGGCGAAAGGCCCGCGCTGTCCGCCTTGCCCGCGCCTATGACTACGCACAAAGTCGGATCGTCCGCCACTCTGACGGGCAGCCCCGTCACGCTGCTTATCATCTTGTCAAGTCCGTATATCTGGCAGCCGCCTCCGGTCATGACTATGCCGTTTTCCGCAATATCGGAAACGAGCTCCGGCGGCGTTTTTTCAATAACGGCGCAAATCTCCTCAATAAGCCTTGTGACCGGCTCTAAAAGCGCCTCCGTCATATCGTAAGAGGTAAGCTCTATAAGAAGCGGCGCCCTCGTTTTAAGATTTTTGCCCGTTACGGTTATCGTCTGTACGTCGTTTCTGCGCCATACGGAGCCGATGGCGATCTTCGCCTCCTCCGCCGTGCGCTCGCCTATAAGCAGCGAGTACTTGTTTCTTACGTATTTGATTATCGCCGCCGTCATTTCGTCTCCGGCAACGCGCACAGACGAGGACAGTACCGCTCCGCCCGAGCAGATAACGGCTATATCCGTCGTGCCGCCGCCTATATCGACTATCATGTGTCCTCGATCAGACGTTACGTCTATCCCCGCGCCAATCGCCGCTGCAACGGGCTCGTCTATAAGAAACGGCTCTTTGAGTCCCGCGGAAACGGCGGCGTCTCTTACCGCGTTTTCCTCAACGTCCGTCACTATGCTCGGCACGGCGATGACGGCTTCCGGCGGAAGCAAAGTTCTTCCGTAGCTCTTTTTCAAAAACCGCTTGAGCATGACGACCGTGTGGTTAAAACGGCTTATAACGCCGTCTCTTATCGGACGTACGACTTCCATTCCCTCCGGCTCGCGCTCGAAAAGCTCCGCCGCCTCACGCCCGACGAGGGTCGCTTTATTCAGATATTTGTCCACCGCTATAACGGAAGGTTCGTTTAAGATAACGCCCTTTCCCTCCGTATATATCTGTATCGTGGACGTTCCCAGATCTATTGCTAATTTCCTGCTCATTTTATGTAAAAATCAATCTTTTATTTTTTTCTGCAGCGTCTTCTTACACGCTTATACGTTACGTATCTGTAAGGCGTTCCGTCCGTATCGTAGTACTGTTCGCTTTCTTCTTCCACTTTCCATTCCGGCATCTCGTCAAGATTCGGGATAAACGTGTCCGCCTCATAATGTTTGTCTATTTTCGTTATGTACGCGGTGTCGCAGTACGGAAGAAGCTGGTTGTAGACCGAGCCGCCGCCGATTACGAAAACGTCCTTGTCTTTTATCTTTTTTGATACTTTGACCGCTTCTTCCAGGCTGTGGACGACGGTCGCGCCTTCTATTTCTATCTCGTCGGGATACAAAACTATGTTTTCCCTGTTTTTCAGCGGTTTGCCCCCGGGCAGAGATAAAAGAGTGTTGTAACCCATTATAACGGCGTTGCCCGTTGTGATCTCTTTGAATCTTTTTAAGTCCGTGGATATCCTTGCAAGCAGATCGCCTTTATATCCTATCGCCCAGTCGTCGGCTACGGCAACAATAAGTTTGAGCATTTTTTTCTCCTTATTCCGCTACGGGTATTTTGCAGTCAAGATCCGTATATTCGTAATTTTCCAGCCTGAAGCTGTTTTTGGTGAACTGATAAAAGTCTTTTATATCCGGATCGAGTATAAGCTTCGGCGCGGGCTTCTGTTCGTTCTGAATTATCTGTTTCACTATCGGTATATGTCTGTCGTATATATGCGCGTCGGCTATTACGTGCACGAATTCGCCGGGCTCAAGACCTGACACCTGCGCGAACATCATGACGAGCAGCGCGTACTGCGCAACGTTCCAGTTGTTGGCGACGAGCATGTCGTTGCTGCGCTGATTGAGTATCGCGCAGAGCTTGTTGCCGGAGACGTTGAACGTCATGCTGTAAGCGCACGGATAAAGCGCCATTTCCGACAGGTCCGCGTGGTTGTATATGTTCGTTATCATACGTCTGCTCGCGCGGTTGTTTTTCAAATCGTATAAAACTCTGTCGACCTGGTCGAACATACCTTCTTTGTACTTATGTTTTATTCCGAGCTGATAGCCGTACGCTTTGCCTATCGTCCCGTTCTCGTCCGCCCACTGATCCCAGATATGGCTTTCAAGCTCCGAGATTTTGTTTGATTTTTTCTGCCATATCCACAAAAGCTCCTGCGCCGCGGATTTGATGAACGTGCGGCGTATCGTGAGTATCGGGAACTCCTTTGACAGATCGTATCTGTTCACTACGCCGAACTTCTTAATGGTGTAGGCCGGTTCTCCGTCTGGCCAGTGTGGTCTTACCTTCTCCCCCTCAGTTGATGTGCCGTTCTCTAAAATGTCCCTGCACATGTCGATGAAAATCTCGTCCGCTCTGCTCATACTCTTCTCCCTTTTATATATTTGCCCGCTGAGTAATATCCTATTTCGACCACTTTTCACACAGCGCGTTTATCTGATCCGCAAACTTCGCCTTGTCCTTGTTGGACAATCCTTCTGACTTTACTATGATGCCCATGAGGCGGGCGCCTGCTGCCTTGAGCCTTGCATATACATCCGAAACAAGCGTGGATTCCTTCTTCTTGATGGGAATCGGAAGTCCTTCCTTAATAAAGCTTCCTGATATGATGTCATATTCCGTTCCGCTGTAAGGAGCATATGTATTGAAGCCGTATTCCTCCGAAAGGAGTTTCGCAAAATATGTGCAGACAGAATCTTCACCGTGTACGATAAATACCTTTTTCGGTCTCACCTTAAAGGCTTCTATCCACTCGATAAGTCCCTTCTTGTCTGCATGTCCGGACAGCCCTTCAAGCTTTGCTATCTCAGCTTTTACATCTATGGTCTCTCCAAAGAGTTTCACCTGATCGGCTCCGTCAACAATAGCTCTTCCTGTTGTTCCCACCGACTGGTATCCCACGAAGAGGATCGTGGATTCAGGTCTCCAGAGGTTGTGCTTGAGATGGTGTCTTACTCTTCCCGCCTCGCACATACCTGAAGCTGAGATTATGACCTTGGGCTCCGGATCCTCGTTTATGGCCCTTGATTCCTCTGTCGTGATGGAGAGGTTAAGTCCCGGGAAGGTTATGGGATTGATGCGCTTTTTGATCAGCTCCATCGCCTCCTCGTCGTAGCAGTCATACTGATTCTTCTGGAAGATTTCAGTAGCCTCCACTGCAAGGGGAGAATCCACAAACACAGGGAATTTGGGATATGCTGTCACCAGTCCCTCTTTCTTTATCAGCCTTATGAAATACAGGATCTCCTGTGTTCTTCCAACCGCAAATGACGGAATAACAACATTTCCACCCCTCGCAAAGGTTCTGTTCAGTATCTCCGCCAGCTCTTTTACATACTCCGGTTTCTCCCCGGAGTGGAGCCTGTCGCCATAGGTGGACTCCATAACAACTATGTCAGCTTCATCCGTGTACTGCGGATCCCTTATAAGGGGCTGGTCCTTGTTGCCGATGTCGCCGGAAAAGACAAGTTTCTTTGTGACATTCTTTTCCGTAAGCCACACTTCTATACTGGAAGAACCCAAAAGGTGTCCGATGTCAGTGAACCTTATCTTAATGCCCTCGCAGACTGAAACCTCAGCGCCGTAGGAGCAGGGAACGATGCTCCTTATTGTGTTCTCCGCATCTTCCATGGTATAGGTGGGTTCCATCTGGGCTATGTCTTTATTTCTTTTGCCCTTCCTGTTTCTCCACTCCGCCTCCTGCATCTGGATGTGGGCACAGTCTCTTAACATTATGCTGCAGAGATCTGCCGTGGCTTCTGTTGCATAAATCTTCCCCCGAAAGCCCTTGGAGTACAGAAGCGGGAGATTTCCCGAGTGATCCACATGGGCATGGGTCAGAAAGACATAATCGATCTCGGGAGCTGAAACGGGAAGCGGGACATTCTCAAAAGTGTCCTTCCCCTGCTCCATTCCGTAGTCAACAAGGATGTTCTTACCTGCCGCCTGTATAAAATGACAGCTGCCGGTAACCTCATGGTCTGCACCGATAAAGATTAGTTTCATAGGCTGTCTCCTTAATCATTTCTTATATTATAGCATTTATTCGATTTTTGAATGGAAAAAAGCTCTTACATTTGATAGAATATAAAGGATAATTTTTTATAAACTTAAGGGAGATTATGAAAATGCATACTATAAACTGTAAAAAAGCCGTTGCATCTATCCTTTGCGCAGCAGCTTTACTTTCAATGACAGCCTGCGGCGCTGCTGAAGACGTTCCCGAAGACGAGCCCGTTGTAGGCTTATCCATCGAGGAGATTCCCCAGGAAGAACCCGTTCAGGAAGAGCCGGTTCAGGAGGAAGAGCCTGAAGAAGAACCCGCCGAGGAATATGTACTTCCCGAGGGAATGTACTTCTCAGAGATAACAGGAGAACCCATCAGTGAAGAGCTCAAGGACCAGCGTCCCATCGCGGTAATGGTTGACAACGAGACCACAGCCCTTCCCCACTACGGAACTTCTGAGGCAGACGTTGTATACGAACTCATGAACAGTACCGCCAACGACCGGATCACAAGACTTATGTGCATCGTTAAGGACTGGGGCGAGATCGAGCAGATGGGAAGTATCAGATCCACAAGACCTACCAACATCATGCTCGCTGCCGAGTGGAACGCAGTTCTGTGCCACGACGGAGGCCCTTACTACAACGACCAGTACTTCTCACAGCCCTGGGCACAGCACTTCTCAGGAACCTTCTCCCGTGTAAACAACGGCAAGGCAAGAGAGTTCACTGAGTACATCGTAAGCGGAGACCTCGACAGAAACTTCTCCAACAACTCCAAGTACACCACTACTTACAACGAGTACGCCAACGAAGGAAACCACTTCAACTTCACGCCTTACGGCACAGAGATCAAACTGGATGAGAAGTACGACAGATCCTACACAGCAAATCACGTATCACTTCCTTTCACTCACAACTCATCAACTCTTGTTTACAACACAGACACTCACGAGTATGAGTACTATGAGTACGGCGACCGCCACGAGGATGCAGAGGACGACGAACCCCTCTCCTTCAAGAACGTGATCCTTCAGAAATGCTCTTTTGCACAGCTCGACGAGCACGGCTACCTCATCTACAACTGCATCGGTTCAGGTGAGTATGCATGGTACCTCACAAACGGCGTTGCCAAGGACTGCACCTGGGTTAAGTCCAGTGAGACAGATGTGACAAGGTTTTATGACGAGAACGGCGAAGAGCTTATGATCAACACAGGAAAGACATACATCGCCCTTGTTCCCGCAGATACATGGGATAAGGTAATCTTCCAGTAATCCAGGAGCATAAATGCAGGACTTTCAGAACAGTTTCAAAAGAATAAACGGCAACACTCTGAAGGTAATAGCCTGCATCTCAATGCTTATCGATCACATAACCGCCGGGATCATGCTGCCCGTTGTAAGAGCAGGTCTTTATCCCGACACCATCGAGTTTGACACTATTAATACCATCTACAAGATCTTAAGGGGAGTCGGCAGGACAGCATTTCCCATCTTCTGTTTCCTCCTCGTGGAAGGTTTTGTTCATACTAAAAACAGGCTGAGATACGCTCTTAGCCTGTTAATTTTTGGCATTATTTCCGAACCCTTCTTCGACATCTGTTTCTACGCCAGAAAAGAGGTCTTCAATCTCAATCCCATAGAAGTTATATCTGCCAATAAGGAGGCTTTCTCAGCCCACTGCAACGTATACTTCACACTTCTTATAGGGCTTATCGTCATGTGGGGTATCGAGCTTTCAGTTTCTTTTGTCAAAAGAAATAATCTCAGCATCATGATTGCCTACCTCTTCTCGGCAATCGTTGCAGGCGCAGGAATCTATCTCGCTGAAGTCGTTCACACCGATTATCACGGATACGGGGTTGCCCTCATTGCGATCTTATATGTATTCAGAAATTTCACTCCCGTAGATATCATCGCAGGATATCTTTTTATATCAAACATGGGAACCGAATACTTCGCCTTCCCTGGCTTTATCCTCATGTATTTTTACAACAAAAAACGAGGCAGAAAACTGGGAAGATTAAAATATCTCTTCTACGGTTTCTACCCCGTGCATATTCTGCTTATTTATTTCTTCAGATGCCTCATCTTCGGGTGACGGGAAAAGTCTTTTTCCCAATCGGCATAACTGTCAGCGCCTCCATGTCTTGGGCTTAAGGACAATGAGGATCGGCAACAGCTCCAGTCTTCCGGCAAGCATATCAAACATCAGTACAATCTTGGAAAAATATGAAAACTGCGAATAATTGCCCATGGGACCAACCATTCCAAGTCCCGGTCCTATGTTGTTGAGGGTTGCTATAACTGATGTCACTGTGGTCTGGAAATCAAAGTTATCCAGAGACACCAGAAAGATTGATGCCACCATGGTGATGACATATAGTCCCAGGTAGGCAGATACAGACTTGACCGTTGTACCCTCCACCACATGACCGTCCATGTATACTCTCTTGACAGCCTTGGGATGTACAAGGAAATTCAGCTCGTTCCTTGCATTTCTGATTATGATAATAGCCCTGGAGAACTTAAAGCCGCCTCCGGTGGATCCGGCGCAGGCGCCCACCAGCGCCAGCCCCATCAAAAGAACTCTGGAAAACTCCGGCCACTTGTCAAAATCCAGTGTTCCGAAACCGGTTGTAGTCATAACGGAAGTCACTGCAAAAAAAGCATGGTGAAAGCACAGTCCTGCATTGTCCAGGATCCCGGCCCTATATATGTTGATGCCGATCAACGTCCCGGCAACGAGCAGTGTTCCAAGGTAATACTTGACCTCATCTATGGCAAATGCTTCCTTGGGCTTCCTCATTATAAGGAAATAGTAAACAGTAAAGTTAACACCGCAAAGTGCCATGAATACTATGATGATTGCCTGGCTGATAGTTGAGTATCCGCCAATACCAGCATTGTTAACAGCAAATCCACCAGTTCCTACTGTAGAAAAAGAAATAGTGACCGCATCATAGATTGGAAGTCCTGAGATAAAGAGGCAGATAATCTCTGCCAATGTGATTCCAAGATAAA
>JAEEGJ010010352.1_pt1 | contig 24348 bp, 22 predicted proteins | sample 8958761 | NCBI WGS metagenome assembly JAEEGJ01 (sample SAMN16246546, study PRJNA631951) | gut metagenome | biome: gut microbiome; feature: rumen; material: RS-attached | host: Bos | place: Iran: Karaj | collected 2018-10 | reverse complement strand
ACTCCAGCTGACCAGAAGGCTTAAGACTCCGGCAATCAGCGAAACTGTAATAACGATTGGCAAATAAATGAACTTATTGATCACCGAAATACCGATTACCAGAGTTGAAAAAAACGGCATGCAGAAAGTCAGAATATTATTAAACTTATTTGATCCAGACGAGTCTGTAGAATAATAAGTCAGATAAATAGATAAACTGATAACAGCCAAAAAGATTAAAACAGTAATTACGCTTTCCATAAAAGCCTCCTGTGTAAGGCCGCTGGCGGCCGGTGTTCTATAGCAAACCGTTAAAAAAAATGCGAAAGCATTTTTTAGGTTTACCACATTTGTTTTGTTACTTTATGGCTTTTATTATAAAATACAAGAGTGCCAAGGAATGGCATTGAAAAAATAAGTATTATAAGAAAGTAAGCGTCAAACCAACCGGGTAAGCGTCAAACCAACCGGTGAATAACCGAGTATTTTATGTTATTATCTAAAATATATGAAAAGAAGAATACTTATAATTTTAATTGTTTTATTGTCCTCACTTTGTTATGCTCAGGTCACAAATTATCCACTCCATAATTTTCTAATGCTGCAACCAGTTCAGGAAAACGAAAATCTTTGCCTTACAAATTGTTCCATCGAAATAAAAGTTGATGAGGGGGAATTTGCATTTATATCTTGTACAACAACATACACTATAGATAACAAATCAAAGAAAAACAGTGGCATTGATTTTATTCTTTATGAAACACCTGATCCCTTACAAAAAGCAGGTCTCCCGGGATTTGATGCATATAGACCATCCATACATTGCTATTATAAAATAAATAACGGTCAACAAATTGCCCTTAAGATGAGCCAGAAATATAACTATACGATTCGCTCATATGAAATTGAAAAGAATGGTCGCCCTTATTACGACTTTAATACAACTCTGCTACAAAAAGGAATAAATGTTATTTCGGTAACATCACTTTATGTGATGTATAGTGATTGGGGTGAAGGATATTATTTTGCACTTGATTTTACAGAACCAATGCACTGGAATATGGAAAACTTTGAAGGCTGCAAAATAGTAATTGACAGACCCAACGAATACCTGCGAATCAGAAACCTTTCCAACATAGAAATCATGGGAGACGGAAAGCATAATGATGACACTTATTATATGCACTCAGGAATATTACAGGCAAAACTTGATACACTCCCAAAAGAGCTTGTGGAAATTGAAATGGTAGGTGTAAGATCAGGTGCCTGCATTGATCCAGAGACTTTTTCTGCAAGTCAGCTTAAAAATGCCGATGATTATTTTAAGTTGTGCTATTGGCTTATAAGAAAAAACGGCGCACCATGGTATATACCTGGTAACTTTGATGATACAGTCTCTATTCTTGAGAAACTTAACAAAAGCCAGCTGCGTTATTTGCGTAATTCATTCTACGCAATTTATGGCTATGTTTTTAAGAGCGCTGAATTAAATGACTTTTTTGATACAAGCCTTGCCCGTGTAAAAGATCCGTCAGTTACAGAAGAAAAGATTTTGAACAGAGATAGAGTATGGCCTGAATGTTTTAGAATTCTGATTGAAACAATCAAGGGTATTGAAAATGGTGAAGAGCCAAGAAAGTGCTATGACAAGACAATCCATAAATATTATTCAGACAGCGATATGGAGTACACTGGCTAAGATTCTACTTTAGATTAATTAAGACATTTGGGATTTGTTCTAGATAAAAAGGAACTACACCCATTCCCCACTGTCATCAAAAGGCTTCAGTTCAATATTCCACGGAAGCAGATTTTTCCAGTCTTTTTTAGTCTCACAGTATGGAGCCTGTTCAAAAAGATTACGGATGTATTCCTCTGGTTCCAGACCATTGGCTTTTGCAGTCTGAACAAGAGAGAACATAAAGCATGAACTTCTGGCGCCTTCGCCGCTGTAATTGAACTTCCAGTTATTTCTTCCGACTGTAAAAGGACGGATTCCGATAGCCTCACATTCATTGTTGTCCGGCGTAAGTTCTGCACAGTCGAGATACTTAAGGAGTCTGTCCCACTGATTAAGAGAATAACTAACAGCTTTTCCAAGTTTTGATTTGGGTCTTACTTTCGACTTGATTTCTATTACCCAGTCCTTAAATTCTTCAAATATCGGAGTGACTTTTTCCTTTCGTTTTTTTACAAATTCTTCAGCAGTTATTTTCTTGTGTTCGTACCGCCACCTCAGTTCTCTCTCAATTTCATAAATTGTCTGATAGTATTCCAGTGCCGGCTCTGCATCCAGGTCATTACCGTTTTTCCATGCATCAAAATACTTGCGCCTGTTGTGAGCATTGCAGGCACAGGAAATAATTTTTTTGTCATGAGTCTTGTTATATTCCTCTGCAGTGGTATGGTATGAGCTTAGACCGTCAGTCATCATGTATCCTGAAAATCCTTCAATCAGGGGAAGAACATTATTCTTGCACCTCGTCCATCTGAAATTGTATTCCAGTACAGGATGATTTTCTTTTCCGCCCATGAGTACCCAGATATAGCATTTTTCCCGGTCTTTGAGCTCCGCATCTTCCTGAACCCCTAACTCGTTTCTTATTTCATCCGGTTTCTGATTAATGACTTTTACAGGCGTCTCATCTGCATGAATTACATTTCCGCTTATTACTTCCTCGTGCAATATTTCGCGAAGCGGTTCAAGGGCTTCGGCTGCAGATTCCTGCCAGTTGGTCATATTCTCGCGTGAAATATAAATGTGGCGGTACTTAAAGGCGTATTCCTGACGGTAATATGGAATGTGCATATCAAATTTATTGCAGATGATGTGTGAAACAACACTTGGAGTTATCATTGCTTTTGGAAATATGGTCTTCTCAACAGGAGCTGTTTTTACAACAGACTTATCTGAATAAGTGATACCTTCACATTTCGGACACTGACATTTTTCCCTTACGATACGACGGACATATGCTTTATTCTTCGGAAATACAAGTTTTTCTGTGACTTCTTCTCCGATAACTCTTAAACGGGCACCGCATTTACAGTACATCTCGCTTTCGGGGAGTTTTATCCGCTGTTCTTTTCTAGGAATATCCTGACCAAAGATTCCTCTGCCGCAGGTCTTTGGCCTTACAGATTCTTCCTCAAGATATACGCGCTTTGATTTATCATGTTCCTTGAAGATAGGCTTTTCTTTCGGGTTTTCGGCTGAAGGCGGAACTGGTACAGATTCCTTATTGAACTCCTCATCCTTTATTTCCGGCACATATTCTTCTGCACGTTTCGCAAATTTGTTTCTGAGCAGGGAAGCCAGCTGTTCTTTCAGATTATTGATTTCATCTTTCTGCTTTTTTATTTCTTCTGACTGCTGGTTGATTTTATCTGTCTGCTGATTGATTTTTTCACTTTGCTGAGTAATTTCCAGTTCCTTTGACTCTACTTTTTCCTCTAAAAGAGCGATTCGTTTCTTTGCTTCTTCAAGCTGGCGGAGGACTTCTTCTAATGTCAGGTTCTGGGGTTCACTCATTTACCAAAATTTTATCATACTTAAATTTGCGTGAAAACCATTTAAATGAATAGTTTATATCTCGTAATGAAGTTCGCTATGTTTTTTCCAAACATTGATTCCTTTCAAAAGCAGCTCAAGATCTTCATTCTTGATTTCCATGGCTTCCTCTTGTGTTTGCGGCCACGGCCAGCGTTCCCTTTCTAGCCGTTTGGCAGCAATCCAGAAGCCGTTTCCACTCCACCAGATTGCCTTTATTATGTTTCTTGTAGAATTGCAAAACAGGAAAACGCAGTCCTTGTCATACTGGTTCAGCTTCATTGTGTTTTTAATGACTTCTGTAAGTCCTTCGAAAGACTTATGCATGTTTGTTGCACCAGGTCGGATGAAAATGCGGGTGTTAGAGAAATCGATTTTCATATCATTGCCACCGCATCAAGGATTTTCACAAGATTCCGCTCCGCAATTTCTGCAGGGACTTTTATTTCGATTCCGGCTTTCTTTATTGTTACGGACTTGTCCAGGTCTGTCTGGATTTCTGTTTCTCCCAATTCTACAAAACCGGCCATCTGTTCGTCGCTGTATTTCCAGCCTTCTGTGTACATCCAATATTTGAATGTTCCAACGTTGAGTCCGTTTTCCCTGCAGAATGCACTGGCTGTCAGATTGGAATCTTTATACTTCTTGATGAAGTTGTATTTCTGTAGTTTTGAGTAATATGCCATTTTTTCCACCTCTGTGTTAGTTTACAGAAGGTGGAAGTGTTTTAGAATGTGCGATTGGTTTGACGCTTACATAAGAAATTAAAAAAAGATCCATTTGAAATTTTTTCTGCAGCAAGAGTGTATAAATAAGACCCAAATTCTAAATCTAATAATTCTTATTCAGAAACGGTAAGGGCAGGGAGAATTGAAATTGACATTTCCATTACAACCGAGCCTATAAGCTAATAAATTTCAAGAATTTTGATTAGACAAGGTAATAGTCCTTAAAAAGAATTAGTGAAATTGTTATAATTAATCTGTTAATCTGTGTAAAATCAGAAATAAAGGCATAATTCACAGGTTATACTATCACTTTTATATAAAAAATAAAAAAAGGAGACATATTTATGAATTGTCAAGAAATTTTTGAAAGAGGAATTAAATTTCATCATTACTGCAATACAGCTTATCCTCTTAGGGCAACTTCACTAAAGCAATATGAATTGCATGATGCTGATAAAATTTATGAACTTGTAAAAAACAATATAGAATCACAAAAAGAAATTTGTCTTTATGTACACGTGCCATTTTGCCAAGCCAGATGTAAGTTTTGTGAATACGTCGTGCTGAATGAAAAACCTACGGAAGAAATTCAGAATAAGTATGTTTCTTACCTTTTAAAAGAAATTGAGATGTACAGAAAAATCATAAAAGATAAACCTGTGGTTGGCTATGATTTGGGGGGTGGAACTCCGGCATTTCTTTCAACTCAGAATTTAAAGCTGATTACCGACTCAATTAAAAAATTCAATCTTCAGGATGGAATGTATTTAAGCATAGAAACTACACCTGTTATTGCCTCAAAAGACATGGAAAAACTTAAAGCAATTAAAGAATTGGGCTATAATCGAATTTCCATGGGTTTTCAGACCGTTTCAGAAAAACTTTTGGAATCACTTGGAAGGGAAGGTTCAAAGTCAATTTATGAAAAAGCAGTGGAAAACATACGTGCTGCCGGTTTTGACAGGTTGAACATAGACTTGATGTATGGATTCCTAAACCAATCAGATGAAGATTTTGCAAACACAATAAAATATACTATTGCACTTAACCCGGAATTTATAACTTTGTATAGAAACAGATATAAGGGAACTTCCCTAGAGGCAGAATCGCAGGGGGTAACCTTGTATAAGATAAACCGCCAGTACGACATTGCATTCAGGCTTTTAAAAGAAGCAGGCTATATTGCAAATAACGGTAAAAATACATTCAGCAAGATACCTGGTGACTTGGGAACTTCCAGCTATTTAACAACAAGAGTTGTTAATGCAACTTCGTATGTGGGATTTGGTTTGGGGGCACAGTCTTTTGTTGGCAACTATCTTGCCTACAATTTGGGTTGTGCAGACCATAAGTTAGATAAGTATTTTGATTCTTTGGATAAAGGTATTTTGCCAATTAACGATATTGCCGACATGCCTGTTGAAGAAGTGCGTGCAAAGGCTTTGTCAGTAATGTTCTACTTTGGATATATTTCGCTAAAATCTTACCGCAACAGGTTCAATGAAGACTTTACGGAAATTTACAAAGAGCAGATTGAATTCCTAAAAAAGAACTATCTTATGGAATTTGTGGATGAAGATACCTTTATGCTTACCGACTATGGTGCTGCTCATCTGTACGGAATTATTCCATTGTTCTACAGTCCAAGAAGTATTGTAGAAATGTTTACCATGTCCAATAAAATCCTTGACGACAAAAAAGGCGAAGGAATTTATCTTTCAAAATATGACAGAAAAGAATTTGATGCTCCGTCTGTTGCCGTTGATTTACTGATTTTTAATCATGACTGTTCAAAAATACTTTTAATAAATAGGGCCGAGCATCCATTTGTAAATAAGCTTGCCTTGCCTGGTGGTTTTTATGTTCCAAGCGACGAAACAATCGAAGCTGCTGCTGCAAGGGAATTAATGGAAGAAACATCTGTTTCGCTGGATATCACAAATGAAAATCTTGTAAAAATTACTAGCACTAAAAACCGAGATCCTCGAGGTTGGATAATCAGTGTTGCCTATAAGGTAATTATAAGTGAAAATGATATAAAACCAGTTGCAAACAGTGATGCATTGTATGCCAACTGGGTGGATATAAATTCTATAAAAGAAGACTCAATGGCTTTTGATCATTATGAAATTTTACAGTACACCTTGACAAGATAGAAACTGCATGAAAAGGGAACTAACAATACAGGAAGATCTCACAGGAACAGTTGCTGCTTAGCTGGATGATTTTCCTGAAATTGTTGTTAAAGGCCTATAAAAGACGTAAGTGCGGCCGTAAAAAGCTTGAAGGTATTAGTAGGCCTAATAGGGCAGAAAATTGACGCTTACAATGTTTGCACACTCTCTCTAATATTAAAAGTATATTACTAGTAGACAGAATATACATTATAGCAAGTGCCAATAATTTCTTAACATGTCAATAAAATCTTGGTATTTTAGATGATTTCTCTCATTGTCATTCCATATCTTACTTAATTTATTTATAAAATCTTTAAATTCAATAGAATATATTTGATTGTTTTGCAATATGTATTTTAATAATTCAAAAATAGTCTTGTTAGTATTGTCAGTTAAATTATTATTTTTATGCTCATTAATCCATTTATTTAATGGTTTTGTATTTATTGAAGTATTTTTTACACACATTATAAATTCATTTATATCACCCCAGCAAGAATTAACAAATATTTTAATATCATTAGAATTAATAGCCTTTTCTATTGCGCAACAAATTAAGTTTGTATAAGCATACAATGCATCTTCTAAACTGAATGAGAATCTTTTTTTAGGAAAAAAATAGTCTTGACAAATTTGCCATCCACCTTTAAGAAAACCTGCTATTTGATTATGCTTAATATTATATACATTTTCCAAAAAAGAAAATCTGGCTTGTTCAGATAAATATGTTAAGTTATAAAAAAGTTTGTCTGACAAGAATTCTGGTATCCCTTGTTTCATAAAGTTAAGTTTTTTTAATGATAATAATTCTTGTGCAGAATCTTGATAATTTTTTGGAGATATTTCATAATATAAATCATCATATATTATACCTTCAAGGTAAGCATTTTCTGTTTTATATAAAGCAATTATTTTATTTGGAACATCTTGAATTTTGAACCTTAAATAATTATAACGTGAAAGAAGTTTTTCCCGAAATTCAGCTATTGATAATGTAGTTAAATCCCATATTTCATTATTATTAATAGTAGGCATGCTTTGTTTTGTTAGTGTATAAGACATAATAAACTTCCCTTTTTATTTTTTTAGCTAAGCTGTTTTGTTTTATATTCCAATTGATAACATTTGCTAAAGAAGCCCCCTTCTTGTGTAAGAGTATTTTCTTTAGAAAACTTCCTTATATAAAATTATTACCCCTGCTGTAAATACCTAAACAAATCCCAATTGTCTAATCTATTATTTCCTACATTTATAATTTCATTAACTTCAAATATTATATTTGGATAGGTGTTTGCATAAACAGCCTTAACAACAACCATATTCTTAAGATTATCAGATATTGCCATAACTGTTCTAAACTTATTGTTTTCATCTTTTCCTGCCCACATTTTTTCCGGAAGTTTATTTGGATTAAATAATAATGTTGGAGTAATTCCCCAAAATGATGATTGATGATTAATAATTTCTGTATAAATGTAATATGACATTGCTATTTTATTTTTTTTTGAAGTTTCACCTCCTGGTAAAGTTAGATGGTATGCAATTAGACTACCATTTGCTTTTCTTTCGACAATAAACATACATCCAGTATATCCCCATGACATACAACATCTAAGTATTGATTCTTCTGAACGGGTACAAAATGCGTTAGCTGTATATTGGACTAATTCTGCCTGTTCACATTTTCCTGTTGTATTATCCTCATAAAAATAACATTTTCCTGTATTCATAATAAATGGATATCCATTTAAATTTCCAGTTCTAATTGGTTGTGCTAAATGTGGGTCAGGAACTGTACTAATAAACCTTATATTATTCAATTCAATCATTATAAATTCCTCCGTATAATTATGTTACAATTAAGTAACTCTCTTTCTATATGCTTCTACAAAAATAAGGAATATTTCCAATGTGTTTTCATTTGAAAAACAAACCTCGATTTTTGTTCATTGCTATCTTAAATTAACAGAATTGTTAATTACCCCTGATTGTCTAAAATCTTGTTGTATTTATCAATTAAGCAATCGATACCATTTGGATTTTCATCAGGTACGATTGTTAATTCCATCTTACAGTTGGCACCATTGCCGAACACTCCCTTATTGAAAGAAACACTTACGTTATCATCCTTTTCATCAATTTGAAATTCAAAATTGAATGTTGCTTTTTCAATTTTTGAGGATGTTACAGGAACAAGTGTTATAAGCGGAACTTCCAATTGTTTTTGTTCAATTGAATTATTTTCTCCTACAACGGGGTAATCCATTTTTATAGTTTTCGGAGTAAAATACTCTTCATTTGTTTGATTGGATTTAAACTTATTGAAATAAGTTTCTAAAAGTTCCTGATTCTTTTTCATAAGTGAGTCTGATGCATAATTTACTGCTGTATGAAGAATTTTTAAGAAATCTTCTAATTTCATTTACTATGCCCTTCCCGCCTTAACCTTTAATTCTTCAAATTTTGTCATTGCAGTTTCAACTTTTGAATAACTGCTTTGACATAATCCAACTGTAGCATTGCAATTAGGACAAGAAAACTTTACACCGCTCAAAAGAGAATATATTTCAATTCTAATTTGTGACTGACAAACAGGACAGTTAATCTGTGTATTTTCCATATTTATTTTTTCTCCTTAATCTGTTTTGGATTTATATTTTTCGTATAAATATCCAGGATTGTTGTTATTCCTCTTGAAAGAGGAATTTGTTTAGCTTCTATACTTACCGCCATATTACTTTTAGTATCTGTTTTATCATTTTGATTGGAATATTTTGCACCAATATAAGCTTTATTTTTTATAAGATCAGGATCTGCCTTATTGTTTTTTTCTCCCTTATGATTTACAACAGTTGTAATTTCTATATTGAAATCAATCTTAGCATTATCAATGGCTATATTATTCATTGGAAGAATACTAAGCAAAGGTACTTGAAAAATAAGGCTGTTTCCTTCACTGTCTCTAATTTCCATATCAATTAGTACAGGCTTATATATAATGTCGTTACCAATTTTTGTTGCATTAAAACAGTATTCAAGTATAAATTGGGCCTGACCACTGAGCATTACACAGTTAGCTTTTGAAATTGCATTTAATGGTGCACTTATCATCGACTCTATGTTTTGCCCAGAGGTTACAGGTGGAGTATAAAATCTATTTTTCAATAAATTTTTATTTTTTTCCATCTTTACTTAAAATTCTTCTCCATTATGGATTTTTCTTTGGGGGATTATTTTGTGATTTCGGAATTTCAATAGGTGAAATATTCTGTGAGAATGCATCAATGATTGTATTAACCCCTCTAGGTAAAGGTAATTGACCAGCATGAACATCTACTGAATACTTTGCTGAGTTTGAATTCTCATAATGTGTATCATGTGTTCTGGAATCTTCTGATGAATAACTTACTTTACCTGAAATTGAAACACTGAATGGACCCCAGCCAGCCTTTCCTGTAAGAGTGGCTTCTGCATCTGTTTTCTTTTTTGATTCTTCTTTCTCTGTTTCGGATGAACTTGTTTTTACTTCCATCTCGAAGTGGATTGATGTAGAATCAACTCCCAATGAGTTTATAGGAATGATTGTTAATAAAGGCAGATCGAATTTTGTTTCAAGATTATCAATCGAAGCATCTCCTTTATCATCATAACTTATAACACCCCTAGTTAAAGACATTTGAATCATTATAGGTGTGTAATTCTTTGTTTTCTCATCATAATTGAAACAAGTATCAAGTAAATAATGAGTTTGTGAAATACCCATCTGGGCATTGGCTTTTGTTACAGCATTTAACGGGCCACCGATAAGATCCTCCATTGGTAAACCTGAAAATTGCTGTGCAATTCCTAAAGCATTGTTTGGCATATGCTCTCCTTTTTTTTAATTCTGTTTCAGAATTAATTTTTTATTATTTTTTAGGGTTAACAACCCTTAAAAGTGCTTTGATGATGATTGGAGTTTACAATATGCCAAGCACACAATCAGCACATAAAAATTAAAAAAGAAGCAACAAAACCGCACAATTTTTTTATACTTTTTATGACCTTTGCTTAAAATGTTATAGAATTTCACTTATAAAAGTGACATTTGTCATATTTTGTCTAATATTTTAGTAAATTCCTGCGAATTCATAGCCAGCTTCAGTAACAGCGGCCTTGATAATTTCCTCGTCTATAGTTTTTGTGACTTCGAGAGTAACGAGATTTTCTTCATGAGAAGCAGTTGCAGATGTAATTCCATCAATTGCTTCGAGGGCTTTTTTTACATGGGCTTCGCAGTGTTCGCACATCATTCCATTTACTTTGATTTTCATAGTGTTCTCCTTGTTAAGATTTGTTTGTTCTATAAGATTTCCCTGAACGGGATTCTTTACTGATTTATCTTTTATTGGGGTATAAACTTTTATGAAGTTTAAACGCAATGCATTTGTAACAACACAGAAGCTTGAAAGCCCCATTGCTGCTGCACCGAACATTGGATTTAATGTCCAGCCGAAAGCTGCAACATAACAACCGGCAGCCAGTGGAATTCCGATAACATTATAGAAGAATGCCCAGAAGAGATTTTCATGAATGTTACGTAAGGTTGCTCGGGAAATACGGATTGCAGCAGCTACATCCATTAATGAGTTTTTCATGAGTACAACATCAGCAGCATCAATAGCCACATCTGTTCCAGCGCCAATAGCAATTCCAAGATCTGCAGCTGTAAGTGCCGGAGCATCATTTATACCGTCTCCAACCATAGTCACTTTACCATTCTTCATTAGTTCACGAATTACAGCTTCTTTACCTTCGGGTTTTACAGAAGCAATAACTTCATCTACCCCAGCCTGCTTACCAATTGCGTTGGCTGTTGTTATATTATCACCAGTAAGCATAACAACATGAATTCCCATTTTCTTTAATTGCAGAATTGCTTCCGGGGAATCTTCTTTTATTGTATCTGCAACTACAATAATACCAAGAAGCTTATTCTCTTCTGTAAATAAAACTGGTGTTTTTCCCTGCGAAGAAAGTTCTGTAAGTTTTGTTTTGATAGAACTGATATCTGCAGTAGTTTCTTTTCCTATAAAATCTATATTTCCACCAAAACAGTTTTTACCATTTATGATTGCTTTAAGTCCGTTTCCTGCAATAGCCTTAAAATCTGTTGTTTCAGAAAAAACTGTTTCCGCATTTTTACTGTATTCTACAATTGCCTTAGAAATAGGATGTTCACTCTTTGATTCGAGAGAATATGCAACAGAGAGTAAATCAGAATTGGAGATTCTATCTGCTGCAATTACATCTGTTACTTTCATAATTCCAGTTGTGATGGTTCCTGTTTTATCCAGAGCAATAATTTGTGTACGACCTGCCTGTTCAAGTGCTGCAGAAGTTTTAAACAGAATTCCAGATTTAGCACCAATTCCATTTCCTACCATAATGGCTACAGGAGTTGCAAGTCCAAGTGCACAAGGACAGCTGATAACAAGTACAGAAACAGCACGCGCAATTGCATACCCAAAACTCTGACCTGCAATTAACCATGCTCCAAGTGTGACAACTGCAATACCGATTACAGCCGGTACAAAAATACCAGAAACCTTATCTGCAATTTTTGCGATTGGTGCTTTTGTTGCTGCTGCATCACTAACCATTTTAATGATTTCAGAAAGTGTCGTATCTTCTCCAACTCGTGTTGCACGACATACCATATAACCTGAAGTATTTATTGTTGCAGAAGTTACTTTATCACCAGTTTGTTTTTCAACCGGGACACTTTCTCCAGTTATTGCAGATTCATTTACTGCACTCTGTCCTTCAGTAACTATTCCATCTACAGGAATCTTATCTCCAGGGCGAACAACAAAAAGATCTCCAACCTTTACCTCATCAATTGAAACTGTCTGCTCTTTACCATCAATCAGAAGAACTGCAGTTTCCGGAGCAAGCTTCATAAGAGCTTTGAGTGCATTTGTGGTTTTTCCTTTTGATTTGGCTTCCAGCATTTTTCCTACTGTGATAAGAGTAAGAATCATTGCTGCAGATTCGAAGTAGAATTGATTCATGTAATACATAATCTGATCTGACTGATTATGTAAAACTGCATCAGTCATTGCAAAAAGTGCAAAAACACTATAGCCGAAAGAGGCTGTGGCTCCCAAGGCAATCAGTGTATCCATATTAGGAGATTTATGTATCAATCCTTTGAAGCCACTAATAAAAAATTTCTGATTAATAATCATAACAAGGGCTGAAATCAAGAGTTCATATAAGCCCATTGCAATATGGTTTCCTTCAAGAAAAGAAGGAAGCGGCCAGTTCCACATCATATGTCCCATTGAAACATACATCAGTGGAATCAAAAGAATTACAGAGGCAATAAGACGCTTCTTCATTTTTGGAGTCTCTGTGTCTTTTAGACTTTCTGAGTAATCTGGTTTTGAAGTTTTTGATCCTGATTGTTTTAGGTTTGCTCCATAACCAGCTTCTTCAACAGCCTTGATTATTAATTCTGGTGAAGCAGTTCCTTCAACACCCATTGAGTTTGTAAGAAGACTGACAGCACAACTATTAACCCCTGGAACTGCACTGACAGCTTTTTCTACTCGTGTCTGACATGCAGCACAACTCATACCTGTTACATTATATTGTTCCATTCAAAGATCTCCTTTTATTTCATCAGTTTCTGAAGTGTACTTGCCAGCTCATCAATAATCTCATCATTTCCTGAACGGATATTTTCGGCAACACAAGTCCGTAAGTGATTACCGAGTAAAACTTTATTAAAGCTGTTGAGTGCAGAAGTGATTGCAGAAACCTGCATAAGAATATCTGTGCAATAGGCTCCGTTTTCAACCATTCCCTCTACCCCACGCACCTGACCTTCAATTCGTTTCAGACGGTTCATTAAATCTTTATATTCCGTATCAGTTCTTTCCTTGTGTTTTCCAGAACAGTATGGACAGCTTTCTGTTTCTGCTTCGTGATTTTCTTCATGACAACAAGCTTTTGACATATTTCACCTCATAAAATAATATACCCCCAAGGGGTATGCCTTTTAATATGAGTATATACCTCCTGGGGGTATGTGTCAATATGTATTGTACACAATTTAATATATATTTATAGATTTTTGATTACATTAATCATTTCAATTGCAGCGAGTGCACATTCTGTTCCCTTATTGCCTGCCTTTGAGCCGGAACGTTCTACAGCCTGTTCAATGTTTTCTGTTGTAAGAACTCCGAATAAAACCGGGATTCCGGCTTCCAGCGAAACCTGAGCAATTCCTTTTGAAACTTCGTTGCAGACATAATCATAATGCGAAGTTACACCGCGTATTACAGCTCCAAGGCAGATAATTGCATCATACTGATTTTGTTCCGACATTTTTTTTGCAATTACAGGGATTTCAAAAGCTCCCGGAACTTTTACCAGTGTGATATTTTCTTCTTTGATGTTGTGGCGCTTTAAGCCGTCAAGAGCACCGTCTACAAGGCGGCCTACAACAAAATCGTTGAATCTTGAAGCTATGATTCCGATTTTTACTTTTTCTGATTCTGCTACTACATTTCCTTCGATAATTTTCATTTTGATTACTCCTGTAATATTTATAGGTTTGTGAGCTTGTGGCCCATTTTGATTTTTTTTGTCATCAGATAATTTCTGTTTATTGGATTTGACGGTATTTCCAGAGGAACTCTTTCTGTAATTGTGATTCCGCTGGATTCTACCTGGAAGGAATCTACCTTATCCGGGTTATTTGTCATCAATCTGATTTTAGAAACTCCGAGGTCTCTTAAAATCTGAACTCCTTCCGTATAATCGCGGAGGTCCGGCGCAAATCCAAGTTTAAGATTTGCTTCAATTGTGTCTAAGCCCTGTTCCTGCAAAGAATAAGCTTTAATCTTATTTATAAGACCAATGCCACGACCTTCCTGCCGAAGATAAACTAACACTCCCCTGTTTTCCAGACTGATTTTTCTTAAGGCTGCTTCAAGCTGCTGGCCGCAGTCGCACTTAAGGGAACCAAAAGTGTCGCCTGTCATGCATTCTGAATGAACGCGGCACAAAACACTTTCTTCAGTTGTAAGATCTCCCATCCAGAGTGCAACATGCTCAACTCCGGTGTATTTATTTTTGTAACCGGCCATATTAAAGTTGCCGTACTTTGTGGGAAGTTTTGACTGGGCCTGCTTTTCGATAATCTGTTCGGATTTCTTTCTGTAAGAAATTAAATCTTCAATCGAAATGATTTTGAGGTTATGGGTTAGAGAAAGTTCCATAAGCTGTTTAAGCCGCATCATATGGCCGTCTTCTTCCATAATTTCACAGCAAAGCCCACAGCTTTGAAAGCCCGCAAGCTTACATAAATCTGTTGTTGCTTCTGTATGGCCGTTTCTTACAAGTACCCCGCCTTCTTTTGCAACAAGCGGAAACATGTGTCCCGGGCGGCGGAAATCTTCCGGCTTAGATTCCGGATTTACAAGCATTCTTGCAGTAAGGCTCCTGTCGTAAGCAGAAATACCGGTTGTTGTATCTTTATGATCAATGCTCACTGTAAAGGCTGTTTCGTGATTATCTGTGTTACGGCTTGTCATAGGATTTAAGTCGAATCTCTTGGCAAAGGCCTCTGTCATTGGCACGCAGATTAAACCCCGGCCATATTTAGCCATAAAGTTCAGGTTTTCAGGGCTTGCTGTTTCTGCTGCACAGATTAAGTCGCCTTCGTTTTCGCGGCTTTCATCATCAATTACAACGATCAGCTTTCCTTTTCTTAAATCTTCCAGAGCTTCTTCAACAGTATTTAATTTGTAATTCATTTTTTTCTCCTGATGTATTTTCCAAGAATGTCGCATTCAATATTTACGCTGTCTCCAGTTTTTAAAAACTGCAGGTTTGTGTTTTGAATCGTGTGAGGAATTATTGCCACAGAAAAACTTGTGTCGGTAAAATCTGCAATTGTAAGTGAAATGCCGTTTACCGTAATTGAGCCTTTTTTTACAATGTCATCCGTAATTTCTTTTGAGCAACTGAAAGTGTAAATAAAGGAATTGTCTTCGCGGGTGATTTTTAAAAGCGTGGCAGTTCCGTCGATATGACCCGTTACGAAATGCCCGCCGCATCTTCCGTTGTTGAGCATTGCCCGTTCAAGATTTACTTTTGAATTGGTTTTGAGCTGAGAAAATCCTGTCTTTCTGATTGTTTCAGGGCTTACATCTGCAAAAACAACCTTATTGTTCTGAAGGCTTGTAACTGTGAGGCAGACTCCGTTTACACAAAGGCTGTCACCGGTTTTCAAATCATCAAAGGTTATTCCAGTTCTGATTCCAAGACGGATGGCATTTCCTGTTTTTCTGATTGCAGTGACAGTTCCGATTTCTTCAACTATTCCCGTAAACATAACTTTCCTCCGTTCACTGCGGGAGTTTCCGAAAACTCAATTAAGGTATCATTATCAAAAAGTTTCACCTGCGGTGTGTTTATGATTTTGGTACGAAAGTTTGCACTTATAAAATTAGCTCCAACATAAACCTGAAGTTTATTTACAAGATTTTTTGATATGAGGGCCTGAGCAAGTTTTCCTGAGCTTTCTACAAGGATGCTGTCAAATCCCCGTTTCCCGAGTTCTCCCAAAACAAAGTCCAGATCCAGATGTCTCTGGCAAAGCGGACTTCTTATCAATTCCACGTCACGCATTGCCGCGAACTTTCGGACTTTAAAAGCCCTCCTTTTGTGATAAAAGATGATTACCGGCGCGGACTGGCGTGCGGCTGGTTTTGAGATCTCTGTAAACTCCTCTTTCCCATCCGTAGTTTTAAGAACTCTCGCCCCCGTCTTAATCTCAAGTTTCTTGTCCAGAATAATCCGTACCGGCTGATGTGTATTTTCCGCAAGTCTGTTTGTCAGAAGACAGTCATCTGTATTTACAGTTTTACTGCTCACCATAATGCCCATAACTTCACTGCGGGTTTTGTGAACTTCTTGCATAGAAGCCGGGCCTGAAATCTGCTTATTCCCCTTTTTAATAATCGAAGTTCCGTTCAGGCTCATTGCGTATTTGAGCGTAACAAAAGGTCTTTTAGTTTTTATGTAATGAAAAAAATAAGGATTGATTTTATCGCATTCATCGCGAAGTATATTTTCAAAAACTTTTATACTGTGTTCACGAAGAATCTTTACCCCTTTGCCGTTTACAAGAGGATTCGGATCTGCAGAACCGATATAAACTTCTGCAATTCCACTTTCAATTATGATTTGAGTACAAGGCGGTTGTTTCCCCTGATGACAGCAAGGTTCAAGTGTTACAAAAAGTGAAGCTCCCCTGCAAATGTTTTCATCTCCAGAAGTCTTAATTGCATTTAAAATTGCATTACGTTCTGCGTGGGCTTCTCCAAAACGTTCGTGATATCCTTTGCCTATTATTTTACAGTCTTTGACAATTACAGCTCCAACAAGAGGATTCGGATTTACATACCCCTTGCCTTTCAGAGCCAGTTCAATTGCTGATTGCATATAGTTTGATATAAAACTTTCTTGCATAAGAATAGTTTTATATCAAACTAAAGATTATTTCAAGTGTTTTCAGTAATTATTCTAAGTAAAAACCTCTTGTGACTGGTTCGCCATCAATATAATCGTTTTCATCAGCTCTCTCATATTCAAAAAAGCTTTTTCCATTTTCCCTCAAATATTCAATTCTAAAGACTTCTCCAGCTTTTACCGGGAACGGATAGTTATTGTATGGCAGAATATCAATTGTCTGTACTTCTTTTACATCATTATATGCATCTTCCAGACGCCAGTATTTTCTGAGTACAAAATCCTGAAAACCGGTAAGATCCTGACTACCACAATATTCTGCTTTATAAGTTTTTCCAAAGACTTCAAAAGATGAAGTTTCATCAGGAGATAATACATTATAAAAATTATCCTCTACAGGATTTGCTTGTTTTGCTTTTAGAATTTCAATAAAGCCTTTTTCAAGTTCAGGCAGGAAGGCATCAATATTTTTATAATCCCCAAGTCTATATTTATCTAATAACTCTACAACTTCAAAAATTTCATCAAAACGATCCTGTTTATCTCTTAGCATCTCTTTTGTAATATAAGAAGTATCACAAAAGCCTTTAAGAATATTCATTGTATTTGCTCTGTTGAAAAGTTCATAAAGATAAAATTTAGTAGTTGGATATGCCATGCTTGCCATCTTCTGTTTTTTTGCACCCTGGAAATCAGCTTCTACATAGTCCATAATAACTTTGTTTTTTACAATTTTATCTACTATAGGATTTGAAAGCGGATGTGATAATTCATGGAATATGAAATTCGCAGTATACCCAGGACATAATTTTGGTTCAAAATAAAGATTCTTACCATCATTAAAACTTGTACCATATCCATTATTTCCGTTTAATACACTAACTGTAATAGTTATTTTAGTGACGTTAGTTTTATAATAACTTTCAAAGCATTCAACCCCTTTTATCAGTTCATCCTTTTTGGAAAATAGAGGCTGTAATGCTTTTTCATAGGCAGGTATTTGAGACTGATAAAAAGTATCAAAATCTGTTGCATCATAAAAAGCCGAAACTACTTCTTTTATTTTTTTAGGATCTCCAGCTCTTGATTCCAGATATTTTTTTACATTTTTAAGTGAAGTTCTGAATGAGTGACAGTCATCAGAAAGATATGTTCCTACACTTGCGACTGAATCATAGGCAAAGCCGTTTTGTTGTTTCAGCTTTTGAAAATATAAGATTGCCTTTGCAACATCCTGATTATTCAGATACTTATTAAAATATTCATCATAATTAACAAAATCATCTGAATAATCTTTGACATTGAATTCAGGAAAGTCAGCAAGGTGCGCAATTGTGGCAACACACTCATAAGCTCTGCTGGTTCCAATTGTAATCTTGTCGTTGATTTTGATTTTGTATTCAGAATCTGTAGTTTTAGCGGCAAGTGACGATACTGCTAAACTGCTCAGCAGTAAAAACGAGAGGATAGTTTTTTTCATTTTTTTGTTTCTCCAATTTTTTAATTTGTATTTTTAAATTTAAATGATTTCAGATTTGTAAAGTTACAATACAAAATGAAATTATGCCAGCTGGCTGAGTTTCTCCCGTATAAACTCTGACTTTTCCTTTAAGCCGATTTTTCCAAGTTTGATAAAAAGAACGTTCGGTAGTTTCTGATTGAGGCGAACCGAGTTTGGATTGTCCTTAATGAGTTTGAGGATTTTATCAATTGAGATATTTGAAACCTGCTGGAACTCAACCGCAACTTCTCCCTGTCGCTCTTTGATTGATTTTATACTGAGTTTGCGGCAGATAATGCGGATTTCAGCAAGTGCGAGTAAGCTTGAAACTTCTTCCGGTATCGGACCAAAACGGTCTGCGAGCTCTGCAAGTACTGCGTCGAATTCTGCATCGTCGGTAACAGCTGCAATCTTCTTGTAGATTTCCATTTTGATCTGCGGATTGATGATGTATGTGTCCGGAATAAATCCGGTATACTCCATTTCCATAAGGACTTCGGTCTGTTCCTTGTAGTCCTTCTGGAGTGCGAGGCGGTTTACAGCATCATTCAAAAGGCGAACGTACATATCAAAACCGACTGAGTAAACGTCACCGCTCTGGTCGCGGCCAAGAAGGTTTCCGGCCCCGCGGATTTCCATATCTTTCATCGCAATTTTAAAGCCGCTTCCAAGCTCGGTAAAGTCGCTGATAACCTGAAGGCGTTTCATTGCGACTTCGGAAAGCGCTTTGTTTTCCGGGTACAGAAGATATGCATAAGCCTGACGGTCGCTTCGTCCAACACGGCCACGGAGCTGGTAAAGCTGTGAGACACCGTACATGTCGGCGCGGTCGATAATGATTGTATTTACATTTGGAATATCAATTCCGTTTTCAATAATTGTAGTTGCAATGAGCACGTGGAAACCGCCCATCTTAAAACGATGGAAGATTTCTTCGAGCTGAGTGCTTGTCATCTGGCCGTGAGCTACATCTACTAGAACTTCAGGTACGAGTGTTTCAACTTTACGGCGGATTTCCTGAAGGGATTCAACACGGTTGTGTAAATAGAAGACCTGGCCGCCGCGCTCAATTTCGCGTCTGATCGCCTGAGTAATGCGGTCGTCTGTAAATTCATCTACGACAGTTTCAATCGGCTGACGGTTCTGCGGCGGTGTTGTCAGAAGACTCATATCACGAATCTTTAAAAGACTCATATGAAGAGTTCGTGGAATTGGCGTTGCAGACATTGTGAGACAGTCGATGTTGTTCTTCATCACCTTAAGCTTTTCCTTGTCCTTTACACCAAAGCGCTGCTCTTCATCAATAATCATAAGTCCAAGCTTTTTAAAGTATACATCCTTCTGAATGATTCTGTGAGTTCCAATAAGAATATCAACATCACCTTCTGCAACGCGGGCAAGAATTTTTTTCTGTTCGCCGGTAGCAACAAAGCGTGAAAGGCGCTCAATCTTTACCGGGAAGTTTTTAAAACGATTCTTACAGTTTTCGTAATGCTGTTCTGCAAGAATTGTAGTTGGAGCTAAGAATGCAACCTGTTTACCACCCATTACTGCCTTAAAGGCTGCACGCATGGCAATTTCAGTTTTTCCGTATCCAACGTCACCGCAGACAAGGCGGTCCATAGGAACAGGACGTTCCATATCAGCTTTGATTTCTTCAGTAACTGTAATCTGATCCGGTGTATCTTCATAAGGGAATGCGGCTTCAAAGGCAGCCTGCCATTCAGTTTCTTTAGGGAATGCAAAACCAACAGAAGCCTGACGGCGTGAGTACAAATCAATGAGCTTCTGGGCAATGTCTTCTACGGCCTGCTTTACCTTGTTCTTTCGGCTTTCCCACGATTTACTTCCAATGCGGTCAAGGCGCGGTTTATCGCCTTCGTTTCCAATATAGCGCTGAACAAGGTTTACCTGCTCAATCGGAACAAAGGCAATTTCGTTATCAGCATATTCAAGCTTGATATAGTCGCGCTCGTTTCCCATGGCTTTTACGCGTTCAATTCCGTGAAAAAGACCAATTCCCCAGTTTACATGAACAACATAATCTCCAGGATTAAGTTCTACAAAGGTGTCTATTGCCTTTGATTTTGCTTTGTTTACAGACTTTGCAACATATTGACGGCGGCCAAAAATCTCGTTTTCCTGAATTACTAAAAGCTTGGCCTCAGGCAGACGGAAGCCGGCAGATATTGCTTTTGGAATGAGGATTACCGGATGAACAGAACCATCATCAGCAATATCAGTATAATCCTTAAAAATCTCGTGAATACGGAGCTGCTGGTTCTCATTATCAGTGAAAATGAAGATATTCCAGCCGGCATTCTGAAGCTGTGTAAGCTCCTCTTTCATAAAGTTGATGTTTCCAAAGAAAGAACGTGCCGGTTCTGCCCCAATCTGATAATGGTAGACAGAATTATCCCCATCTTCTTTATTTAATGTTCTAAAAAGTATACATTTTGAGATATTTTCTAGCAATTTTTCATAATCAGAGAGCACCATATCAGGTGGTAAAATCGGATATTCCTCTCTTGAGGTGCGGTAAAGCTTGTTATATTCGCGGTTTATTGTAAGGCGGGCATTTTCCTGTTTGTCGTAATTGAAAAATAAAACAAAGGTATTCTCGTCTATGTAGTCCAGTAAAGTATAGGTTTTATCATTAACAAGCTGGTAAAGGAACTCTTCTCCCTCTGCTTCTTTACTTACAGAAAGGCCTGTAAGAAGATTTTCAAGGTATTTCTGGGCAGTTTCGGTAAGTGGCAGATGTACAGCAAAATCTTGCGAACCACTGGCTCCGGCAGCCGCGAAATCACTTGTTCCTGCCCCATCCTCTTTGATTGCTGTTTCCTGGTATTCAGCCATCTTAGCCCGGGCCTTTTCTATCAATTCATCAGTCCAAAGCACTTCCTTTGTGGGATAAATCAGAAGATTCTCTTTTGAACCTATGGTTGTCTGAGTATCAGTTTCAAATTCTTTAAAGGATTCAATTTCATCAAAATCAAAAATAACGCGGCTTGCATGCTCATCACAAGGCAAAAAGATGTCTAAAACCTCACCGCGAAGACTGAATTCCCCGCGGACATTTACCTTTGGAACGCGTGTATAGCCCATAGTGCTGAGCTTCTGGGCAATGCCTGTCGTATCCAGCTTATCGCCTTTATTCAATTTAAATGAAAGCTTACCCAGATATTTAGGATCCGGCAGAGGCGACATAAAGGCTCTCTGGGTAAAAAGGAAAATCCTAGGCTTAGTCTTAAATGTTATTGTCTTATTTTTATTAAGGAGTTTAGAAAGAACACCGGCTCTCTTACCAAAGGTTACTGAACCACGGGCTGCAGGTCTGTAAGGAACAGTTCCCCAGTCTGGAAATATATGAACTTCGGCTTCTTCAAAAACAGCAGCTAAATCTTCTGCAATATCGCGGGCATCAGCTTCTGTAGGAACAACAATCAGTAAATCAGATGAAAAGAATTTATAAGAAGGAGAACTCTTACTAGAAGCAGAATACTGGGCAGCCTGAACTGATTTTAAATGATTTGACCGGCATACCTCTGCTGTAAAATAGCTGAAAAGGCTTCCGTAAAGGCCTTCAATATTCAAAGGGAAAATGCTCTTTTCTTCAAAAAAAGCCTGGGCAGTTTCGCGGATTTCTTTCTGATTATGTAATATTTCGTCTATAGAAGTTAATGATTTCATTTCAAAATACCGATAATATTATAGTAAAAGAAAACTTTTTCTTCAGGAGAATACGGTGAAAATTCGTAAACTGCTTTCAATTATATCAGTTCTTTTTGTTTTTGGACAGATGGCAATTTTTGCAGAAGATGAGCGTACTGTTCAGGATTACTCAAAAGCATCTGTGTCTATCAAATATTATAACCGCACAGTTTATTATCCTGGCTCAGCTGATGAAACGCCGGTCTTTGTTCACATCACAATTAAGAACAATGGTTCTGAAACTTTGCGTTTTAAGCTGGCAGATGATCGTTCCTTCAGTATGGACTTCAATGCATATACTGTAAAGAACAGTCGCCTTGAACAGACTTCAAACATCATCGAAAAGCGTACAACAAATCAGACTGTTTACTTCCGTGAAATTGCCCTTGAGCAGGGAGAAGAATATTCTTTTGTTGAAAATGTAAAGAACTTTTTGAAAATTGAAGATCCTTCAGTTTATTACCTTGAACTCTTCTTTTATCCGGAACTTTATAAATCAAAATATCTCACATTAAAATCAAACAGACTCACTCTTGAAGTTCGCCCTTCTCCTGCAGCTGCTTCATCTAATTTTGTTGCTGTAAAAAATGAATCAATTGAAATCTTAAAACCTCTTGATATTTCTCCTGATAAAGTTGTTGAGCAGACAATTATTGCCCGCCAGAAATCACTCTGGGATCAGTACTTCCTTTACATGGATGTTGAATCTTTAATTCAGAGAAATCCTTCCCTCAAGAAAAAGTATATTTCAGTTTCTGCAGAAGAACGCTCAAGAATGCTTCAGTCATTCAAGGGAGATTTGATGCAGGCTCGTATTGAAAATGATATCGTAGCAGTTCCAGAAAGCTTCCAGATTGAAAAGACAACATATTCACCAACTGAAGGAAGCGTTACTGTAATTGAATGGTTCAAGTATCCTAACTTCAGTGAAAAGAAACGCTATACTTACAAAGTTTGGCAGCGTGAAGGAATCTGGAAAATTTACGATTACACTGTAGTTAATCTTGGAACAGAGTAAGGAATGGCTGGCTAAATATGAAGGCACTTGTCATTTCAGACAGATCAGAAATATATAATAACGTTACTCCTGTATTAAAAGAAAAAGGCTTTGATATTATTCATTACAAATGGATTATCAAAGCTCTTGATAATATCGAAGAAATTCAACCTGATGTAATTGTCCTAAGCGCTGGTGAATATCCTCGCCACTGGAAAACTCTTGCGGGGTTTGTACAAAGTGGAATTGGTGGAAATGATGTAAAGATGTATCTTTATGAAACTACTCCACTTTCACAAGAAGATAAAAAAAAAGCTGCTGATCTTGGAATCCTCAGCTTTGAAGAATTTGAAACAGTTGCAGAAGTCAATGAAGAACATTTATTCCGTAATGTAGATATTGCCTATAATGACAATTCTGGTTTATTACATTTAGCCAGTGCAAAATATTACGAAGATGAAAATGTAATTGAAGTTAATAAGAACATAACTAACGTTAGTTATTTAAAATCTCTGACAATGTTCGATGAAAATAAAGTTGTATCATTAACTGCTGATGTAGAAAATATTACTGATGGTATTACACGCCTGAAGGTTTATCAAATATGAAAAAAAGATCTAAATCAAAAGAAGCAAAATTTTTCTGTGAAAGCTGTGGTTCTGAAGTTCCAAGAAATTCAAAGACCTGCCCTACCTGCGGTAAATTCTTTGCATCGGTTCGTTGCCCACAATGCGGCAGAATCGGCACTAATGAAGATTTCAAAAACGGTTGTCCAACCTGTGGTTATGCAGTAAATCCTGATGATGGTTTTGGTCATGGAAGCGGCAGCGGATTATTTGCAGCTGGAAATGGAAAAAATGCCGGCCGATATGGAAGCAGAAATCTTCTTGGCCTGAACAAAAACAAATCCAGCAGAAAAAGCAGCGGCTATGTAGAATCAAGCCTGCCATGGTGGGTTTATCTGGTTTCTATTCTGATTTTAGCAGGTCTAGTGATTGGATTATACAGTTGTTTGTAATGGATTACTTCGTCATTGCGAGCCGAAGGCAGAACAATCCATATTGACTAAGGCCCCTTATTTCATTAATATAAAATAACATTTTTAGCCCGGGTGGCGGAATTGGTAGACGCGCTTGGTTCAGGTCCAAGTGTCCTTACGGTCATAGGAGTTC
>JAEEGJ010010351.1_pt1 | contig 24350 bp, 17 predicted proteins | sample 8958761 | NCBI WGS metagenome assembly JAEEGJ01 (sample SAMN16246546, study PRJNA631951) | gut metagenome | biome: gut microbiome; feature: rumen; material: RS-attached | host: Bos | place: Iran: Karaj | collected 2018-10 | reverse complement strand
TTTAGTGGAACGTGTGATACTGTTCTTTAGTATTGTTTCTCCAATAGAAGGACACATCTTTCTGGGAAATAGCCCTGAAGTGTTATCTTTCCTTTACTTGCATCCATTATGGTCCAGTTTCCCTCAAAGAACCCATGAAAAGTTATAATTCTCTTATTGATATCATACGAAAACTTTTCCAATGAATACGTGTAGGGATCCTCCAAATTTGCATATGTTCCATTTGTATCTGTCAAGAACTGCAACATGTAATGATATACAAACTCGTTATTCTCAGAAGAGTTGTATATAGTGCACGTCGCCTTCCAAGTTGTCTGTGCCAGACTCTTTCCTGATACTGTATAATCATCATCGTTATCACACGATGACATGAGCAACATAAAACTCACTAATAACAAATAAACAATTTTCTTCATGTTTTCTAATTTTATAGCCCTATAATTCTATATGAGTTTGCCAAAGTTGCCATTGCTATAGACTTTGTCGGCAAAGACTCTACCCAATCACGAATACCATATTCGTCCAATATCCAATCACCATCTATATCATCGGTAAAATGGCAAAATGCGACTTTCTTTTTAGTGTCATAAATATATTGCATTCCTGTTTTAGAATTTGTATATGTTCGCATTCTTGACTCATCGAATTGATCAAATATGAAGCAGAGAGGCTTTCCCATATTGGGATTTAAGCGTGTTGCAGAGTTTGATCTAATCTCTAAATCATAATAATTCTTTTTTTTGTTTTTAATAGCTAACGCCTTTTCTGCGAATACCGATGCCTGTTCATTTCTCAACAATTCTGCATCAGTAGCAATTGCTGCATCTCCTGTTTTCAGAATAATCTTATCCCCTTGACGTGTGTTTAGAACTGCGGCAATATCATACAGCGCTTTTCCTGAAGAACTATACCTTTCAAAAACCCGAACTATCTCGATATATGGTGTCACAAAATACGGGTTCTTCGGTAATATACCTAACGATGTGTCGTCAAATCGAACCTTAAAGTTTTCTTCAAGAACGAATGCAGACATTGGATAAAGACCATTTTCCGTAATATCAATACAGGTATGTTTCTTTGAATCTGATAAAGATGACACCCACGGCCCTAAATCAATACTTACATTGTTAATATCCTGAGCACTACTCATTGTTTGGCCATTTTGTATTCCACCATAAGTCCACAACCTAGTACATAGACTCGTCCATTCATTTTTTAATGAAGTTGAACTGGAATTATCTTTGCCAAAGTTAAAATTACCACTAACAGAATTGCTTGAGCTATCTGTTTTGTTCCAAGTGTAAGAAGCCTCTATAGACTTGTTCATTTTGTCTTCCTTAGAAGACGACTCGAAAAGAGATTTATGCACACCTGCAAAAAGTGCAAAAGCCTTGCCGCCTGTCATATAGCCCGTTAGAACATAATCACCATATGTGTCAAGCAAATCCCCTATTGGAGATGAGTAAAGATTCCTCATGTATTCGGAAGAAAGGCAATCGCGAGCATATAGTTTTCGGGATCCAACAGATGTCTGAATATTAAATGAAGAATTGTAATATGCCATTGTCAATTCACCAAATACAGCTTTACCGTTGCTGCTGTATGATGAACTAAAAATCTTCTCAACTTCTTTTTTCCTGCCAATTTTAAAAAGCCCTACATTCAAACTAAAACCTGTGGCAACCTTTTTGGTTTCTGATAATTTGGACTCATAAGAATCTTCACTAGCATAAGAAAAACGCTCCGAAGAATAATACTGAAGCGATTTTCCAGTAATATAACCATTACCATATTCTTTGACCTTACTTAGATCAATAATCGGTGACCCCGTATTATTAAGATCTCCTAAAATAGAGTTACCAACAGAATAAGAATAGCCTAAGTACTCATCTGAATTACAGATTATTGTTCCATTCTCTCCAGTACTCCTAGTATGCCCTTTTGTAATAAAAACAGGACGTGTCCTGGCATGCTTCGGAAGTTTTGGATTCCTTTCTTGTAAAACGACAATACTATCGCCATCAACCTTAGATGATAATGATTCAAAAGAATCATTATTAGTACAACTAGCAACTAGCAAAGAGGCTAATATACACTTAGTTAATAAAGTTTTTTTCATATCAACACATATTTAGTAAGACAATTCTTCTCCACTCTCAAGATCATAAAAATGCGGTTCATATATCGGTTTATTATATTGAGGGTTTGCAATAGCATATCCTCTCCAGATTCCTCTAATTTTTACAATTCTATCCGTTCCATATCTGGCAGTTACAACATACGGGACACTGAGATTAAACGTTTTAAATCTAACAGTAAGTTGAAGCAGACTATTAGGCTTCATCTCAATACTTGTTGTATCTGCTCTTGTGACAGGATAGTTCTGGGGCGTGGTAGAGTAACTTGCATCTGCAATCTGATTTTCTGGTATAATGGCTTTTCCTGCAACAGGAACTGGGCGGACAAACTGCGACCAGCTTATCAAACCCAATTTTAAATAACTTGTTGTTTCAGTAAATGTAGAAGTTTCAGTTGCGTTAACATTAGATATTATAACTCTTTTTTGCTTAAAGTCTGTCGAGTTTGTAGTTGATTTCACAACTATTATATCTGGAGCGCTTGATATTGTCGCATTTTCTAAGTCAAAGGCAACGTCTTCAATACCAAATGTATTATCAAGAGTTATAAGGAACTCCTGCTGTGCTTTATTTGCTACTCTTTGTGCAAAGCCAATTTTATTTTTTGCCTTTGCTTCTAAAACATAATAAAATATTGACCACATGTTGTTTGGATCCGTCTGCCCCAAGTAGGACTCACTTTGAATAGCGAAATATCCTTTATAAGTTGCTGGAAGGAAATCCCATCCTAATGCAAATGTTGAAGTCGGGTCATCGTTAGTAGCAAATAAAACTTTATTTTCAGGGTTTTTCTTTTCCTGGCCTACGGCTAAAGGCGTATTAGTATATTTAGAATAAATCATATACGGGATTCCTGTTGTAGCCGGTAGCACCTTAATATAAAACTTAGTTCTAATATTTGTTGAAGATGATGACAATGTTATTTCCTTGTTTTTTCCTTCACAGTAGAAGTATGAGTTTAATGCCGATGATCCATCTGCAACAGCTCTCACTTTAATTGTAAGAGGCAACTCTCTAATAGCATACATATTCGACGAGAAGAAATCATCATATTCATAACTGGAAGACAGAGCTTTTGCTTTTCGTAGTTTTCGTTTCTGAAAGAGACTTGCCAGTTCCTTCAATTCTTCCGTTTCTTCCAGAATTACATACTCCATGGGGGAGAGAGTATCTTCTTCCATAGAACGAGTACTGGATTTCTCTGTAATCTGCAATTGCAGATCGTTAGTGTTATCCAACGCAAATTCCTGATCATCTATTGTACATGATGAAATAAAGAACGCTGATACAAGTCCCATTATCAAAGACTTAAAATAAAATAAACTTTTCATAATTATATACTTTTGTATTTGCTTATTCTTAAAGTTGAATATAACCTGTAAAACAAAACCTTCCGTTAATGAACTGGATGGTACATTCGCCAACAATATATGCGGGCAATTCAAACTTGTCAACACCTTCGGGAATGATGGAGGTATAAACGACTTTATCATTTTGTACAATATTAATAAGGTTCTCGGGATGGAATCCTAAAAGGATTAGTGTGTAATCATCTTCATAAATACGTGGAATACAAATGGGGGGGGGTCCCCTTACCAATAGGAGGCGTTATCAGGTCTATGACTGTCACTCCTAAGGGGATGGGCTCAACATGTTCATCACCCGTGGCCATGACTCTCCCTTGAAGAAGAGTAAGGCAAGTGAATAAAATGAGAAATTTCTTCATCGCTTTTTATTATTAACGTTTATAGTCTTCAGCTTAGGCTGATTGCGGCTACAAAGTTAAATACTATATAAAAAAACAAAAAAGAAAACAGCTCTTAATATTTTACTCAAATTTTACTCTGTTTTAAATGGATTATAATCAAGTGGTTATGGTATGTTCCTTTATGTGTATTGTGCTAGCGTTTCATCTAAATCTTTAGGCTTTCCTTCTTTATCAAACATCTTTTTCATCAGATTGATGCGGATTTTCGTGATAGATGAAGGAGACAGGCCAACCATATTTGCGACAGTCTTAGGATTAAAATGTAAGCGAATAAGAATACATGTCTTAAATTCATTCTCCGTAAGTTTAAAACTCTTTTCTGATATAAATTTATAAAAGTTGGGAAGAATGTCAATAGCCATCACATATACCTGTTGCCATTGATTGTCATCAAGCACCACCCCTTTTGTTGCCAGTTTACATAAATTGCCATATATCACAGATTTCTGCAATCTTATTTCAGAAGATTCACTTTGTAAACCCACCTTGGCTTTGTATGCTTCAATATCTTCTTTCAGCTTTACAGCCTTACTTTCCTTCTCCATAAGCAATTTATTTAAGGTCTGCTCATGGGCGCGCAATTGAATAACTTCCGAATGAATCTCTGCCAAAGAAGAGAGATCGGCCTCATATTTCAATCTTTCTTTCTTCCGTCCCTTATATATTCTCCATCCTATCCCAGTACTTAAGGTTATAATTATAATCAACAAAAGAACAGAATATCTTGCCCTTTGCCGTTCCTTTTCCGCTTTATTCTTTGCTTGCTCCGCTATTTTCTGATTTCGTGTATAGTCATACATTCCCTGCATCTGTTCGACCTCTCTTATTGCCATCTGAGCATAAGCGGAATCATTCATATCATAGCTATACAACGCATATTTTACTGCCGAATCGGGCATATGTTTCTTCTGGAATAAAAGAGCCAAGCCCCTGGAGCCTCCATTTTGATTATTGAAGTCTTTACCATCTCGTAACTCCTTACGAAAATAGTATTCGGCAGAATCAAGAAGATTAACGGCCATATAATAGCAGCCTTTAGAATAATAATATGTCTCTCTACCTTTTTCTATATTATTATTAGCATCAAAGAAACCAGACTCTTGCTCGTATCTGTCCATGTATTCTTTCGCTTTGGAGAATTGGCGCTTATCTACCAGTTCACGCAAAATTGAAGCACAGAGACTTACAGCTTGCTTTCTGTAGCCACAGGCATCTAGGATATCAGCTATATCCTCACAGGCAATAATCGCAGAATCTTCTTTTTTCTGCCTTTCGTATATAAAGACTTTTCCCTCCATACTAAGTAAGGCGTTCAACGTATCCTTTCCTTTCCAACCGTATTTCGCAGATAAGTTTTCACATTCCAATTCATAATCATAGAGCCCTTGCTGATAAAACACATTGCTCATCTGACCATAGACACGACTGAGTTGGCGATAGTCACAATCAGCAGAAGCCGTATCTGCCTTCTCAGAGGCAGTTTGAAAACAGCTCAATGCCATAGGGGCCTCATGAATATCATAATAAGCTCTTCCCAAGAGATAGTAGGCTAGCATCTGCTCATTGGGAGTTCCATGCTCGTCGAAATAATCTACTAAGATCTGAGCCTGGTCTGTACTACGAAAAAGGGAATCCACTTTATTAAGGGCATTCAGCCGGTGTAGATGATAAAGCATGCGGAAACGCTTACCGAATTCATCTTCGTGCTGTCCAAGACTGTCGAGAATCATCATTGCCGAATCCGGTTTATCATGCATCAGGTCCTTTGCCTGGTTCAGCATATCAACATACGCCTGCTTTTCTGAGCAAGCTATTAACAACATTATCCCGATAATTATATAAAATCTTCTCACGTTTCTATCCTTTGGCTTGCAAAGATACGAAGAAACAGGCAAAAAACCAAATAAGGGACAAACCTTTTAAATATAAATGATAGTTGTTATATGCGCACGCGTAAAGGATAGAATTCTGGCATAATCACAGATTTCTTCGGAATTAAGCGTCACTTTTTGAAAAATAGCCCGTGCTTTTTCCGGAAAAAGCACGGGCTATTTTTCAAAACGAGCCTAATTTTTGTCTACTTGAATATAGGGCGGTATTCGCCGGGATGCCAAATATCGGCAACAGCGACCTCAAAGATAATAGTACTATAGCCGGGGATTGATGAAGAACCAGTTTCACCGTAAGCCAGCTGATAGGGAATATAAACCATCCAATGATCGCCTTTCTTCATGTTTTGGAGAGCAGTACAAAAGCCTTGAGTAAATAAAGAATTTACCGTTCCTGTACTTGTTTGAACTGGATTCCAACTTACGCAGGCCTTCTGCATACCTGCTGTGCTCCAATCAAAGTCACCCAGAAACGTCTCCTCAAACACGTAGCCCTTCTCATACGACTTAGAAGGAATCAGCCTTCCACGATATGTGTATAACACCGAATCGGTGAAAAGAGCCGTCTCTGTGCCACTACCCGACTCCAGCACTTCTACATAGATGAAATCAGAATTAGACACATTAGATGTTGTGGTGACATCCTTAGTGTAGGTGAGAATTTTCTTGTAGTTGGGATTAGCAGCTAATTGACTGATAAAGGCCTCGTTTTTCTCCTGCCAGTTATCGAACTCACCCTCTTCCTCGCTTTCCTCGCTGCACGATGATACCATCCCCACAAGTGGGAACAGTATCACAGCCAGCAATATGTATTTCCAGTTCTTCATTGTTTACTGAAGCTTCTTCAACAGACTTGCGATGCTCACCTTGTCCTCGATGATAGAGTTGAGGTCGCTAATCTTTACGCGCTCCTGCTCCATGGTGTCGCGGAAACGCAGAGTGACACAGCCATCAGTGAGCGTATCGTGGTCGACAGTAACGCAGTAAGGCGTACCGATAGCATCCTGACGGCGGTAGCGCTTACCGATAGAGTCTTTCTCATCGTACTGGCAGTTGAAGTGGAACTTCAGGCTGTCGATAATCTCACGAGCCTTCTCGGGCAGACCGTCTTTCTTAACCAGAGGCATAACAGCACACTTAACTGGTGCGAGGGCTGCGGGCAACTTGAGTACGGTACGAGTCTCGCCATTCTCGAGTTTCTCCTCCTCAAAGGCGTGACACATAATGCTCAGGAACATACGATCGACACCGATAGAAGTCTCGATAACGTATGGAGTATAACTCTCGTTGGTCTGAGGATCGAAGTACTTGATGCTCTTGCCAGAGAACTTCTCATGCTGAGAAAGGTCGAAGTTGGTACGAGAGTGGATACCCTCAACCTCCTTGAAGCCGAATGGCATCTTGAACTCGATATCGGTAGCGGCATTGGCATAGTGAGCCAGCTTATCGTGGTCGTGGAAACGATAGTTCTCAGCACCGAAGCCCAGAGCCTGGTGCCACTTCATACGTGTCTCCTTCCACTTGGGGAACCACTCCAACTCGGTACCAGGAGCTACGAAGAACTGCATCTCCATCTGTTCGAACTCGCGCATACGGAAGATGAACTGACGGGCTACAATCTCGTTACGGAAAGCCTTACCAATCTGAGCGATACCGAAAGGAATCTTCATACGACCGGTCTTCTGTACGTTCAGGTAATTCACAAAGATACCCTGAGCAGTCTCCGGACGCAGGTAAACCTTCATAGAAGCATCGGCGCTGGCACCCATCTCTGTGGCGAACATCAGGTTGAACTGACGAACGTCGGTCCAGTTCTTGGTACCGCTGATAGGATCAACAATCTCCTCATCGAGGATAATCTGCTTCAGAGCCTCGAGATCGGGACCCTGCATAGCCTCAGCATAGCGGGTGTGCAGATTGTCGCGCTTCTCCTTGGTTTCCTTTACGCGCTCGCTGGTCTCCATATACTTAGCCTCATCAAAGCTGTCACCAAAACGCTTGCGGGCTTTCTCCACTTCTTTCTGAATCTTCTCGTCGTACTTGGCAATCTGATCCTCAATCAGTACATCAGCACGATAACGTTTCTTTGAGTCGCGGTTATCAATCAGGGGATCGTTGAAAGCATCAACATGTCCGGAAGCCTTCCATATAGTAGGATGCATAAAGATGGCAGAATCGATACCCACGATGTTCTCGTGAAGCATTGTCATGGACTTCCACCAGTACTGCTTAATGTTATTCTTCAACTCAACGCCGTTCTGACCATAGTCGTAAACAGCACCTAAACCGTCGTAGATCTCACTTGAGGGGAATACGAAACCATACTCCTTACAATGACTGACGATCTTCTTAAATACATCTTCTTGTGCCATAATAATCTTAAATTTGCAAATTTGCGTGCAAAGGTACGCATTTAAATTTAGAATCAAGAATTAAGAATTAAGAATTAACAAAAAATCAGAGAAAATCCTCGCCAGATAGCGAGGATTAATCTCTGTTAATTAAACAGATAGCGGATAGTGAACATAACCTGATAGGTAGACGACAGGCTGAGGTAGTTCTGATAGGTCTTCAGGTGTCGCTCGCCATTCACTGTGTTATAGGTGTACTTGCCATTACTATACGACAGGAGTGAAGTCTCAGCAACCTGCTTATAGAGGCCCCAGTCATGGCAGAGGAAGTTGGGTAGATTCAGGATGTCGACACCCAACTGGAGGGCATGCTTCGTCTTTCCTATCCCGACAGTCAGATCCTGCTGGAACTTGAAGTCGAGCTGATGGTGCCAAGGCATCTTAGCACCGCCACGTTCAGCATACTTACCTGTGCGATGTTTCAAGTAGTCATCTTGCTGGATATAGGCCCAGAAGTCGTCGCGCTGCATCTGGGCGGTATATACCTGATGGCTGGCACCATAGGTACTCTCAGCGAAATCCCAGGAATCGAGTTCCTGACGCGAGGCTGGCACATAGATGAGGTTGGCAGGAGCCAACGCATCGTTGTTCACATTGGTTGAGAATATGTAGGAATAGCGACTAAAAGCATAGTCATTAAGATAGCCATACTGATAGCCGTCGTAAACCAAACTGAAGCGTGAAACGGCATGCTCCGACTCTTTCAGCCGATAGCTGGCTGAGAGGAGCAGACGATTGGGAGCCACATAGGTGGCATAGCCTCTTTCATTATCGTTGACGGCATTGATGGAGAAGCGATAGTTGTTATAGGCCGACGACACTTGATTGCCAATACCGTCAGTATAAGTCTTGGCCTTGGAATAGGTATAGCTGGCTGAAAGGTCGAGACCGAAGCCAAACGACTTGCGTAACTGGGCACTCAAAGAGAAATAGTAGGCCTTAGAACCCGCATTCTCCAAGACATAGGCCGAAGAGCCCGCATCGTAATATGACATCTTATGGCGCACGTCGCCATGCCCCAAGTCGACGGTAGAAACGCCATCCCAATAGAAATCGCGATTAGACACCACAACGGGGTTCACGTCTTTATTCATGATACCTTCAATAGTGAAGTCGACATCACCAGGAAGCTTGGCATCAAGGGCCAGAGAGGCTTTCCACGTCTTTGGCATGCGCAGGTCATCGCTCAGAATGGTGGCACTACCGGGGATGGAAGTCTTGCTGGTAGCTCCTATCTGGCGCAGCATATCGTCCTGACTGGTAGTAAAAGTGGGTATAACACCTTTGGTCTGTGAAGCGATATATGAGGTCTGCCCCATACCGGAGTTGCCGACTGCGGAGATGAGCCACACAAACGGCAAGCGCCCCACAAACAGGCCCGTACCACCACGCAGGATGAGGTCGCGATTGCCCGTGATGTCCCAGTTAAAGCCAATGCGTGGTGAGAAAGAGACACTGGCTTTGGGCACATTGTCGGTACGGAAATGCTGTCCGCCAAAATCAATATTATAGTAGTCTTGATTGAAATTGTCCTTCAACTTTGGATAAGACGGTAGCTCGAAGCGTGCGCCTAACGACATGCGGAAACGGTCGGAGAGACTCAGGTTGTCTTGCAGGTAGAGCGACCACTGGTTGGTGCTCATCTTCGAAACGAACGGGGAATGGCCATCATTATTTCCATAGGTGATACCAAAAAGACGGGTGTTGGCAGGAGTGAACACAGAAGCCCAATCACCTGCAGCCACCTGTTCGGGAGTTGCCTGGAAGGCGTAATAGCCCGCTGCCGCCTGGGCATAACCATTGGCAGCATAGTCGTGTTCAAACTGAATACCACCAAAGAGGTTGTGCTTGCCCAACTGAACATTCACCTCGTCGGTGATGACGGTTGTCTTGGTCTGAGCCACGTTATTATAGGTAAACAGGTCGCCTGTAAGCGCCCATGAGGGATAAATGCCCTGGCCGTTGTCCATCACAATCTCGACTACAGGAACTGACTCGCCATACTCGTTGCTGCGAGGTTGATCTTGGAAAGAATATGTACCACGCAGGGTATTATGCAGTTTGCCGAACTTGCTGTTCAACTCTACGGCGAATGAGGTAAAGTGAAATTCTGTCATATACCGACTTGAGAGCGATGACATACCGTAGTCGGTGTTGCTACCATAGGAATTCTGATTGCCACCATAGATTATCGACGTACGGTTGCTACCAATGCTGCGTGAGGCCGAGGCCGGATTAGACTCCTTACGATTTGACTTAGTGAAACGAACATTAAACTTATGGTTGTCGCTGATGTTCCAGTCTAAACGAGCCAAAAGACGATAAGCCGGCGTCTTGAGATTATACCCCTGCCATGGACCTGTGGTGAGTCCATAGGTATTCTGCATGTAACGTGAAAGGCTTTCCAGTTCCTCAATACGCGGACGACGGTTAGTGGCGGTATAAGGTGTACTGCCATTGCCTGCCAACGCCGCGGGTCCCGTCACTACATTCTCTTCGATCTCAGCATTCACAAAGAAAAAGAGCTGATCCTTCATAATCGGCCCTCCGAGGGACATGCCAAAGGTGTTATTATGGCCTTTGTCAATAGGCAGAGAAGCGTCTGCGATATGACGCCCCTTCAGAGACGTGCTGGTCATATACGTATAGGCAGACCCTCTGAAATCGTTGGTACCACTTTTGGTAACAGCATTCACACCACCACCCGTAAATCCGCTCTGGCGGACATCGTAAGGAGTAATGGAAACCGTCATCTGCTCAAGCGCGTCGAGCGAGATTGGCATTCCACCACCAGGCAACGGACTGGGTTCCATGCCGAAAGAATCGTTGAATGAAGCACCATCGATAGTGACGCTCGACTGGCGATAATTACCACCACCAATGGCCATACCACTTGCAGAACTCGACTGAGGTGTCATCTTCATAATATCAAGCATGGTACGCCCTATGGTTGGAACAGCGGCCATTTGTGTTGCGTTCAGGTTTGTCACAGCACCTGAACGGTCGCTACGCATGGTGTTGTTGGCCTTGGCTACTACTACCACCTCCTGAATCATCTCAGAGCCCTCGCTAAGCGTGGCGTCGACCACAGCATTCTGTCCCAGCGCTAACTGGATAGCCGAGTACTTGGCTGTCTGGAAGCCGATATAGGATATCTCTATATCGTAAGGACCACCGGCACGCATACCTGTAATTGTATAACGTCCATCGATATTAGTGATAGTACGATAAACAGTCCCCGAGGGCACGTGCTTGGCCGTAATAGTGGCTCCAATAGCTTCCTCGCCATCGGCCATCACGATACCAGTAACACCAGAGGTGGTGACCTGAGCTACAACGGTTGCCGACATCAATACAGCCATGATAATTGTTAATAATCGTTTCTGCATGTTGGTAGTGTATTGGTTTCTAAATTGGTTTATTGTTGCAAATATATGAATAATTTCTGATAATTGCAAGTTTTTTTTAAAAAAATGCACAAAAAAAGAACGAACTGTCATCTCACTTAAAAGACGACAGCCCGTTGAGTTATAAAAAGTATTTTTCTTGCTTACTCGTGAGAGAAGTAAATACCACCATTAACCTGAGGCGTACCCTTGTAGGTAGATTTCGGGCCAATGACAGTCAGCTTGTTGCCAACCTTGATGCCATAGGCCGCAATAGCGCCCTTACGAGCATCACCAGTAGCACCCCATCCGGGATAACAACCATATACATAGAGGCGGTTGGTGCCATCGGTAATATAGAGGTTACCATAAGTATCGTTGGCAATCTCGTCGATGGTTCCGCTTACCATATAATATACACTGTTATTATCCTCCTTGGCCAGGAAGTCAGCAATGCTTACCTCGGTAACCTTGTTTGACTTCTCGAGTTGAGCACCTGTCATCTGAGCAGCACCCTTATACTCACCACGCTTACCTACCAGCGTTACTACATCACCAACCTTCAAGCCAGCCTTCTCGAAGTCACCCTTAGCGCCGATACCATAGACATAGGCCTCACCAGAGAAATCCTTGATGTAGACATTGCCATAAGAGGCATTAGCCACCTTAGTGATGACACCAGTCAAGCGATACTGGGTGTTGCCGACAGGAGCTGCGAGGAAGTCGGCAATGCCACACTCCACAATAGCACCCTTCTGCTTGATAACAGCCTGAGAAGTTGACTCCTTCTCGCCATCGGTGGTCTTGAAAATAATGGTTGCCTCACGATCACCACCCTCATTCTTGGCAGCACGGAAGGTGATGGTAGGATTAGCACCTGCGGTAGAACTAACCACACCAAGCCACGACTGAGCCTCTGCAGGAATCTCAACAGCAGCACCATTACCCTTACAGGTGAGGTGAGCAGTGATTTCGCCACCAGCAACAGGCAACTCGTTTGAAGCAACACCAGCTACGGTAAGAGAATCGCACTTAACGAGTGACTTAACAATATTGATTACAGTCACGTCAACAAGTTCTACAGTACCGTTATAAGTAGTCTTAGGACCTTCAACAGTAACCACATCACCTACTTCAAGACCCAAGCTCAGGAAGTTCTTTGTAGCACCCTTCTTATCGAGTGTACCATAGATATAGACCTCGCCTGTGCCATCGTTCAAGTACCAGTTACCATAAGTAGTATTGACTATACCTGTTACAGTACCAGTTACACGATAGGTCTTTGAATCAGGACCAGCCAAAACCTCTGCACAGGTAGCGGTAGAGATGGATGTGATGCCCTGAATAACATTGATGCGCTGTGTCTTACCCTCACAAGTAATCAGCACTTCAGCGGTACGACCTTCAGCAGCAGCCGCTGAGAAGGTAATAGTACCATCGCCTGTACCTGAAGCTGGAGAAACTGTCAACCAGTCGGGGGCTCCAGAAACACTCCAGCTGCCAGCAGCCTCCACATCGATAGATGTAGAACCGCCACTGGTGCTTAAGGCTACGAATGACTGAGATACACGGATCTCACTGAGATAAGTGGGATCATTATCGTCAGAGCAACTTGTGAACACTGATGCCACAACTGCCAGAAGAGACGGAATGAAATATCTGAGTTTCATATTCTTTTACTTTTTTTCCTTTATTCTATTTTTCCTTTACTATTAATTAAAATAGTACTTGATACCAACAGATGCATACCAGCACTGGCTGAGTGAATAGTTGGTTGACCAGGTCTTCGTATTACCATTGATTACAGAAGGCGTAGAGAAAACAGCATAACCCTGTGCATCAACACCCTCGTACTTCAGGATACGTGGATCTGTACCAATCTCTGTGTTCAGATACTTGGCAACACCCCATGATGAGTTGAAGAAATTCAGAACGTTCTTCATATCGAAGGTGAGCTGCAAAGTGTGCTTGGTCTGACCGATATTCAGTTTGAAGTCGTGCTTATAGCCGAAGTCAATGCGGTGTACCCAAGGAGAGTAAAGGCTATAAGGCTCAGCATACTCACCCTGATGCTTCTTCAGATAACCGTCGTTATGAACATAATCCATGAAACGCTTGGCATCATCAGCAGATACGAAACGGAACTCGCCATTCTCTACCTGAGCATCGGTTGGGATATAAAGTGCATCATAGTTGTAACCATCGCTATTCATATCGTTAACCAACATATAAGAGTAGTTATAACCACCGCGCCATGCCTCGTAAACGAAGTTGTAGTGGTTGCCACACTTATCGTGGATGGTAGCAGAAGCTACGAGACGATCGGGAGTAACATATTGAGAATTGTGGAGCTTGATGTTGTTAGGACCTTCAATAGTAGGAACATAAGTGAAGGCAGACTCAGCAGCAGAACCAGGCATACCTGTTACTTCCTTAGAAACAGTATGAGTATAAGCTGCCATCAGGCTGAGCCAGTCTGTAGGCTGGGCCTTCAACTCAACACTTGCACTCCATCCATAACCGCGGCTGGTATTCTCGAGAACGAATGCCTTGGTACCCGTACGGAAACCAACGGGATAGATAGGACGGTTATCAATGCCATTGAAACGAGCAAAGCCACCTACATTGGGGATACTCCAGTCTGAGATAGACACAGCATTGATGGTCTTATTGTAGATACCCTCAACCGTTGCAGTGAAGGGGAATGAAACAGGCAACTGATAGTCAAAGGCCAAAGAGGTCTTCCATACCTGAGGCATCTTGAACTTAGGATCAACACCGTTAACTGCAGAAGGAACAGTACCATCATCAGGAGATACAGTTGTGGGATAGCCCAGACCCTGAAGTTTGGCAATCATGTCGTTCACGTTGGTCATCAGACCACCTGCGAACTCATCCATAGTGAAACCATTCTTCTTGGCGTTAGCAGCATTAATCTGCGCCTGATACTGAACCAGACCGCCATTAGTAGGCATATTGGTGAAGAACACGAGAGGCAGACGGCCTGAGAAGAGGCCAGTACCACCACGAACCTTCAAGCTCTTATCACCGAACACGTCGTAGGTGAAGCCCAAACGTGGAGAGAAAGTAATGCTGTTCTTAGGCCACTTACCTGTATCGATATTGCGTCCGTCATAGTCGAGGGCGAGGATGGCGTTGTTAGTCATCAGGTCGCTGTTGTTGAAGAACAGGCCATCAATGCGCAGACCGTAAGTGAGCTTGAACTTATCATTGATGTTCCACTCATCCTGAGCATAGACACCCGGACGGTTGAACTGTACACGAGCAGCAGGCTTTGTCTCACCATCATAACCATAGGTCAGACAGAAGATCTCTGGAGTGCTGTTAAACAGCATATCTGGCTGAAGCACACCACCTACCCACATATCATCGGTAGCGTTGAAACGATAGTAGCCAGAACCATTACGCATATACTGGTTGTCGGCCATCTGATGCTCGAAGCTGAAACCAGCCATAATCTTATGGGCACCTGCATAATAGGTCACATCATCCTTAACGTTCCAGATCGTGTTGTGAACGGCGTTGTTCCAAGTGAACAGCTCATAACCAAGAGCCATGTAGTTGTCGCCATCCTTAGTGATATCGATGAAGGGGAACTCAGAAGAGTTAGTACCACGGATATCGTCGAGCTTAGAGATGGTAGCCAAGAACTGATTAGAGAGGTTCTCTGTCAGACGGCTATTCAAATCGAGTGACCAAGAATGTACGAGATTCTCCATAGAGTACATAGAGTTGGCGAACGACATAGAGATTGGTGACATACGAGAACTTACCATACGTGTACCACCATCCATAGAAGTTCCGTTAGGAGAATTCCAGATATTGTTCTTGGTGTAGTTGTAGCGTAGAGCCAAATGGTGTTTGTCGGTGATGTTCCAATCCAAACGAGCCATCAGTTTGTAGTTGCTCTCATCAGCAGGGAAACTGGTCCAGCTACCCGTGTCGTAACCATACTTGCTGGCCATGTACTTAGAAACAGCCTCCAAGTCTTTGTTAGTCGTACGAGAAATGTAGTTATCAGGATCAGAAACACCATCCTCAGAACCTCTCCAACGGTTAACCACTGTAGGAATCTTTATCATTTCACCGTTAACGAAGAAGAACAACTTGTTCTTGATGATCGGGCCACCCAGAGTGAAACCATAGGTTGTGGTCTGACTCTTCTCACGGGCACCGTTAATCTGCTGACGCTTCACAGCATCGCCCTGCATGTTCTCGTTCTTGTGATAGATGTAGGCACTACCCTTGAAGGTGTTCGTACCTGACTTGGTAATAGCGTTAACACCACCACCGATGAAGTTGGTCTGACGAACATCATAAGGAGAAATCACCACCTGCAACTCCTCGATAGCATCGATAGAGATAGGGTTACCACCACCAGGCAGGTTAGAGCTCAGACCGAAGTTGTTGTTGAAATTGGCACCATCAACAGTGAAGTTGGCCGTACGTCCGTCAGCACCAGCGAAACTCATGCCATTACCTCCATAAGGAGACAAGCGTGTTACGTCGGTAATAGAACGGCTTACGGTTGGCAGATTGGTAATCTGCTGGCTGTTAATGTTGGTGGCAGCACCAGTCTTCTCGGCAGCAAACTTAGAAGCCTTACCGCTTATGACCACCTCAGCCAATTCAGTAGCGTCTTCAGAAAGCCATACTGAGAGGTTGTAGGTCTCAGCCAGTTGAAGAGTAATTCCCTTCACCGTCTTAGGCTGGAAACCGATGTACGAAACGGTAACTTCATAAGGGCCACCGGTACGCATACCATTGATAGCGAAACGACCAGAGGTGTTTGTCACTGCGGTATAACGAGTACCTGAAGGCTCGTGTATAGCCACAACAGTTGCACCAATGACTTCCTCGCCGTTCTGATCGTCGAGGGTCACCTTTCCAGCCATACTTGAAGTTGTGATTTGTGCCATGGCAGTCAACGACAACGTTAACATCATAGCAACCAGAAAGAGCAATCTTTTCTGCATAAACTTAGAACTGTTTTAATTAATTATTTAGCGGGATGAATCCCTGCGTTGATATTTCGCTGCAAAGTTAAGGAAAATATTCGATTTAATGTTATAAAACGGGAACTTTTTGAAAAAAAAGTGAAAAAGATAAGATTTCTCATCGGATGACAATACCCGTAAAAATACGCCCAGAGTCGATTCCAAGACGCCTTGCGGAGAAAAAGTCATCAGCATGGTCGTAAGTGCAGACACCTGGCACCTGAATATGCTGGGGCAGTAACCCTGCCGACTGAAGCTGAAGACGGTTGCACGCCCAAAGATCAATGTGCCATTTAGTATACCTCTTACTGATTAGGTCCATAGGAAAATCTGCGTTCCGGAACTGTTCATAGACTTCATCGCCCACCTCGAAATTTTTCAGTGAGATACCTGGTCCTATAACGGCCATCAACCGTTCTGGACTACACTGATAAGCCTTGACCATTGCAAGAACTGCCTCATGGGTAATACGTTGAACCGTTCCACGCCACCCTGCATGAACGGCACAGGCGGCATGACACTCAGGACTATATATAAGAATAGGTATGCAGTCAGCAGTGGACACGCCGATACAAACGTCTCTGACGTTAGTCATCACAGCGTCAACACCATCGAGTTCCAGGCTCCTTGTAGTATCAGGCTTTAACAGGAAGTTATCCGTCACACGAAAAATCGTCTTACCATGCACCTGATGTGGCATGATAAGACGACTGGTTGTAATATCTAATTCCCGACAAAGCAGTATGCGATTCTGCCGAATACTCTCCAGTGCATCACCACAATACAGATTCACATTCAGTTCACTATAGTTACCTTGACTATAGCCTCCATGACGGGTGGTAGAAAAAGCAGTTACGCCTTCACCCAAATCATAATATGTCAGTTGCGGTCTCACTCACTCTCGTCCTCGTACTCAAAGTCATCGAGATCTTCAATATCCTCGATATCCTCATCGTCGATATATTCGATATCCTCGTCTTCACCCTCGTCAGCCAGTTCCTGTGCGAAGCGACTCATGTCCTTGTCACGATGCACAAGAGAATCTTCTGAGGTTATGACGGCGAGTTTATTGCTCTCGGCATTCAGTTCACGCCAAAGCACGTCTTTTAATTCTTCAAGACCGAAGCCCGTAACTGCTGAGATAAACACCACAGGCAGGTCTTGTGGTAAAGTCTCGCGAAGCATGTCGATCAGCTCTTCATCCAAAAGATCACACTTGGTAACTGCAAGCACACGATGTTTATCGGTAAGTTCGGGATTGAACTGTGCCAACTCGTTGAGCAATATCTCGTATTCGCGTTTGATGTCATCAGTATCACCAGGCACCATAAAGAGCAACAGTGAGTTTCGTTCAATATGGCGCAGGAAACGCAAACCAAGTCCCTTGCCTTCAGAAGCGCCCTCGATAATACCAGGGATGTCGGCCATAACAAACGACTTACCATCACGATAACCAACAATACCCAATGAGGGTTCCATCGTAGTAAAAGGGTAGTTTGCTATCTTAGGACGGGCATTTGATAACGAGGAAACCAATGTAGACTTACCTGCGTTGGGGAATCCCACCAGACCGACATCAGCCAGGAGTTTCAGCTCGAGGATGATAGTCATCTCCTGCATAGGCTCACCAGGCTGAGCATAACGAGGAGCCTGGTTTGTGGCTGTACGGAACTGGAAATTGCCCAATCCGCCACGACCGCCTTTTAGAAGTACGATCTCCTGCCCATCGTAAGTAATGTCACAAACATACTTACCTGTCTCAGCGTTATAAACCACAGTTCCGCACGGCACGTCGATATACACATCCTTACCGTCGGTACCATGACATTTATCACGGCCACCGTTGCCACCATGCTCCGCAAAGATATGACGTTCATACTTCAGGTGCAACAATGTCCAGTAGTTATGGTTGCCTCGCAGAATAATACTACCACCCTTACCGCCGTCACCGCCATCAGGGCCGCCGTTAGGGTTATACTTCACATGACGCAGGTGCATAGACCCCTTGCCGCCCTTTCCGGAGCGGCAATAGATCTTTACATAGTCTACGAAATTAGATTCCATCAATTACATTACAGATGTCTGCAAAAATGCGGTCGAGTTCGCCCAATCCGTCAATATGGAAATGAACGCCCTCTTTCTTATACCACTCAATGAGCGGCATGGTCTGAGAGTGATATACAACGAGGCGTTTCTTTATGGTCTCCTCATTGTCGTCGGCACGTCCACTCTGCTGTCCACGCAGAATAAGGCGCTTCATCAGTTCATCCTCTGGCACGTCAAGCTCAATCATCGCAGCGACCTTATCGCCACGCTCGTCAAGCATCTTCTTCAGAGCCTCTGCCTGAGGGATGGTACGGGGGAATCCATCGAAGATGACACCCTTGCTATCCTTACCAAAGCTGTCATAGACAGAAGCCAAGATGCTAACCATCAACTCGTCGGGAATCAGCTGACCTTTCTCAATATAGCTGGCTGCTGTTTTACCCAGTTCTGTACCCTTTTTAATTTCACCACGAAGCACATCACCTGTCGAGATATGGTTCAATCCGTACTTCTCAATCATCTTGTCGCTCTGAGTGCCCTTGCCTGAGCCAGGAGCACCGAAAATTACAATATTCTTCATTATCCTGATAATTTATATAATTATTTCATTATTCTACTCCACTATCGTATAGATATCCTTCAGTTCACGTCCTTGCTGATCGTAATCCAAGCCATAGCCTACGATGAAATCATCGGGAATTCGGAAGGCGACATAGTCAAGTGTCAAATCCTCTTGAAGCTTGTCTGGCTTGAAAAAGAGAGTACAGATATGTACAGAAGCAGGGTTGCGAGTACCAAGCGACTCTATCATACGCTTCATGGTCTGTCCACTTTCTACGATATCCTCAACAATGACGACCGTACGACCCGATAAATCTTCGTTGATACCTAGTACCTCCTTTATCTTTCCCGTTGAGGTGGTACCCTGATATGAGGCAAGTTTTACAAAAGATATCTCACAAGAGATGGTCATCTCACGCATCAAATCAGCAGCAAAGATAAACGATCCGTTAAGTACACCAAGGAATAATGGTGTCTTACCTTCCATATCTTTACTGATTTGCTGTGCCACAGCCCTTACACGGTTCCTGATTTCAGCCTCAGTAATCGAAGTCTTGAACGTCTTATCCTTAATCTTGATGATGCTCATACACTGAAAGAATTAAAAATTTGTGCAAAATTACAAAAAAACTTCCAAACTCTGCCATTTGTTAGCATATTTTTCGTATTTTTGCACCTATGAAGATTTTCACGAGTGCCCAAATCCACGAACTGGACAAATATACAATTGAGAACGAGCCCATCAAGAGTATCGACCTGATGGAGCGTGCAGCCAAAGCCCTAACCCAGGCCATCACCGAAGTATGGAGTAACCAGACACCCGTCGTCATATTTGCCGGGCCTGGCAATAATGGCGGTGATGCACTCGCTGTCGGACGCATGCTCTGCGATAAGGGATACGAGGTATGTGCATACCTTTTCAATGTCTCTGGTAATTTGTCGGAGGATTGTGCCATCAACAAGAAGCGTCTGTTCGAGAAGAAATCAAAGGCGCTGATTGAAGTGATACAAGAGTTTGAGCCACCACAGCTGGAAACAGGCACACTTGTTATCGACGGACTGTTCGGTTCCGGCCTTAACAAACCTCTTGCAGGAGGATTCGCCTCGCTCGTGAAATATATCAACGCTTCTCCAGCCCAAGTAGTCAGCATCGACATTCCATCGGGTCTGATGACGGAGGATAACACCTATAATGTCCGCGCCAACATCATCCGCGCTAACATGACCCTTACCCTACAACAGCCCAAATTATCTTTCCTGTTCCCGGAAAATCAGGTTTTCATTGGTCAGTTGAAGGTTCTGGATATCAGACTCAGTAGGGAAGGTATAGAGAAAATCGAAGCCAACTATACGGTTGTTGAAGAGAACGATATACGACCAAGATTATTGCCTCGCGACCCTTTCGCCCATAAAGGGAAAATGGGCAATGCACTTATCATCGCTGGGTGTTATGGCATGAGCGGAGCCTCGGTATTAGCAACCAAGAGCTGTCTTCGCGTTGGAGCAGGCAAGGTGACCACTCATACGCCTAAGCGCAACAGCATGATTCTTCAAATCAGCGTGCCTGAGGCTGTGATTCAGTTTGACCGTGAAGAAACGATTTTTTCTGAAGCCGTTGACACTGAAGACTTTCAGGCTGTTGGCATAGGTCCAGGTCTTGGTACCAGCGAACAAACGGCTATTGCCATCATTGCCCAGTTGCGACGCACTCAGTGTCCACTTGTGGCCGATGCCGACGCTATCAACATTCTCGCCAATCATCGTGCCTGGCTTCAGCAACTACCCAAAGGTATCATCTTGACCCCCCACCCCAAGGAGTTTGATCGTTTGGAAGGCCCTAGTACCGATAGCTTTGAACGTTTGATGAAGGCTCGCGATTTGGCTCAGCGGCTTCAGGCATACATTCTGCTTAAAGGTCATAACACCTCACTCTGCCTACCCGACGGTCACATCATGTTCAACTCTACAGGTAATGCCGGTATGGCTACCGCAGGTAGTGGAGACGTACTAACAGGAATCATCACTGGATTGCTGGCCCGTGGCTATCAGCAAGAAGATGCTTGTATCGTCGGTATGTATCTCCATGGACTAGCTGGTGACATTGCCGCCCGCGAACTTGGTGAAGAAAGCGTCATCGCCAGTGACCTCATCCAATATTTGCCCTATGCGTTCAAACGCTTAAAAGAATAATCCCATGCGCCGTTTCCTGTCCACACTTTTTGTAATAAGCTGCTCACTGCATGTTTTCTCTCAGACATTAGTTGCGTCATATCATCCTGGCGTTACATCAGAAGGAGCGATTTATTATCTGCCTAAAACCGCGTTACGTATCACCGTTCAGGTAGAGAGAAGTTCTTTTACCCCAGGCGAGTTCTGCAAATATGCTGAGCGGTATCTACGCATGAAGGATGTAATCACTGAGCCTACTATTAACTATAGCATCATAACTATACAACAGGAGCCTGTTGCTGTGGCTGACACTTCTAAGTGTTACGCTATCAAGTTCGATGCACGTACTTCAGCCTGTAACGTACGTCTTTCGGCAGACGGCATCCTCCTTGCCATCAATACTGATGAAAAAGTTGCCACCCCATGGTCATCTGTTAATAATCAAAAGAAAAACGGGCGAAAGGAATTAATCAATCCCCGCTCTTATTTATCTGAGGAGATATTGGCTGCTGGTAGCACGGCTAAGATGGCAGAACTCATTGCACAGGAAATCTATGAGATTCGCGAGAGCCGAAACCTACTCACCCGAGGGCAAGCCGACTATATGCCCAAAGACGGTGAGCAACTTCGATTGATGCTCAATAAGCTAGAGGAGCAAAATCTGGCACTCACAAGTCTTTTTACTGGTGTTACAGTCTCTGACACGACAGAATACACTTTCACCATCACACCTAATAAGGACATCGAGAATCGGGTTCTTTTCCGTCTATCTGACAAATTAGGCATTATCGACGCAGACGATCTCGCGGGCGTACCTTATTATATTAATATAGAGAATCTTAAAACCGTTCCTCCTGTAGAGGTTATCGACCCCAAAAAGAAGCAAAAACAAGCAAACGGCGTCTACGTCAACATTCCTGGCAAGTTACGCTCCACCATCTCCAATGCTCAGAAAATGATGGTTAGCAATGAGTTTCCTGCTGGTCAGTTTGGTAACGTGGAGTTGCTAAGCGGTGCACTTTTCAATAAGCGATACACAACTCATCTACAACTCCACCCAATTTCGGGAGCTGTAGAAAAGTTACAAGCTGATCAGCCCAAATAAAGAGAAATGATTCTTTCCTTTAGATGTTCAAATCTAACACAAAGCGGGCACCCTTTGTGAAGCTAGAATCAATAGAGAGGTCTCCATTCATATTCTGAGCCATCTGCTTACAGATAGGTAGCCCCAAACCATCTCCAGTGGTAAGATCCTTGATCTCAAGGAAAGGTTTGAACACATCGTCACACTTCTCTTCGGGTATTCCACAGCCTGTGTCTGACACAATAAACTGGTATTTGTGCGGACTGCGTTTCTTGAAATCAAGCCAAATATTACCACCTTCAGACGTATATTCAGCGGCATTGTTCAGAAGATGCAGCAGGATATGCGATACATAATCCTTATGAAGTGTAACATTCATCTTTGGCACATTGACCATCAGAGTCACATTGTTCTTCACCTTGTCGCGTATCTGATCCATCTGATCCTCACAGAACTGCTGTACCTGAACATCCTCGACTTCCGACATCTCATCTGGCGCATTCTGGAGTTTCGACAATGTCTGAATACGGTTAGAGAAATCAAGCAGCGCCTTTACTTCTGGTATACGGCTATCGAGTTTCTGGAGAGTTGGTTCCAACTGTGCAGAAATGTTACTGATGAACTTTGCCTTTAGGGCATCGCTCTCATTAGCCAGTTTAATAGCCTTTTTCTGTTTACGAGTCAGAAGGATGAAACGCATCAGCACCACGCCACCAGCAACCAAGGCAGCAGCCAAGGCCGCCAACAACACACAGAGGCCTACAATAATCACCTGACGGGTGGTCAACGAGCTGTCTTTCTCAGAAATAGCAGCCTCATTATCAGCGATCTGTTGCTTCAGAGCCCCAATCTCGTCAGCATGTTTCAGAGCGTTTGCAGAATCCTTCCAGGCAATATAATTGCTATACGACTGAGCTACCATATTGGCATTGTTGCTCTTACGACCGTTAGCTATCAGTGTCTGATATACTTCATCAACCTTATCATACTCCTTCTGCGCTGTCAGTTTGTCGGCCATCTCCTTAAAAACAGCATTCCCTTGCGCATTCATCCCAAACGTATAATAATAGATAGCCTTGGTATAGAGAAGATCATTCTTCACACCTTCATTGGAGGTTTGACCAGCCAGACTTTCCAGAATATTCAGTTGATCCTTGGCACTCTCGCTCTTTCTCAGTTTCATATACATTTGCAAGCGCTCCTTGGTCACCAAATAGTGCGATGCAGCCTTGTCGCTGGCCGTCTGTTTACTGGAGTTGATTGCATCGTCGGCACGACGCAACAGGTCGAATGCCTCTTTATAAAAGTTTTCTTTATAATACAGAGCCGTAGCCTTCACGGCACATTCTACTCCCTGACCTATCTGGCCCTTATTATAATAGTCGTTAAAAGCATGGATATACAATGAACGCGCACTGGCTATATTCTGTTTAGGGTCAATTGCTTCAGCACGTTTCTCTAAATCACTCTTCTGTACCTCCTGCGCGTTAACAAAGCCACCACAGAGAAGCAGATTAAATAGCAATACAAAAATCTTTTTGTTCATCAGTAGAATAAATAAGTGTTTAAATTTATGTGCAAAAGTAATCATTTATTTGTTTTTATCCAAATATTTGAGAAAAAAAATCCCCACTCTGCATGAAACAGAGCGGGGAATATATAAAGCACAAATGTCTCTACTTACTTAGCGAGCTTGCCGTCTGAACCAAGTACGTTCACAATCTTGTGGATGTACATCTTCTTCATGTTCTCGCGAGCGGGCTTCAGGTACTGGCGAGGATCGAAGTGATCGGGGTGCTCAGCCAGGTACTTACGGATAGCAGCAGTCATAGCCAGACGAGAGTCAGAGTCGATGTTGATCTTGCAAACAGCGCTCTTAG
>JAEEGJ010010350.1_pt1 | contig 24351 bp, 20 predicted proteins | sample 8958761 | NCBI WGS metagenome assembly JAEEGJ01 (sample SAMN16246546, study PRJNA631951) | gut metagenome | biome: gut microbiome; feature: rumen; material: RS-attached | host: Bos | place: Iran: Karaj | collected 2018-10 | reverse complement strand
ATGATTGGTGAACTCAAGTTTCTTCTTCTCCGTGTCCAGGACTGAGATCCACTCATCCTTCAAACGGTCTCCGATTACAAATTTCTTACTCATAGCTGTTACTTTATTATTGATTGTAGTTTGTTATTTGATGGTGCAAAGTTACAAACTTTTGTCATACAATGAACAACTTGAGCCTGAATATTTCGTGTAAACGTTTGAGTAAAACGAATTACTGATGCATCAGATTGAGCTTTTGCTTCGGGGCGAGGGCGTTGGTGGTCTTTTCCGTATATTCTGCCAGTTTTAACTGGGCTGTGGCAGCGATGTTACGGCTGCTATTGCCGATACAGAAGGTGTAGGTGCCAGCTTCGGTGAGCCACTGACTGCCAGCCTCGTCGAAAGAGGCAAGGTCGCGTACGGGGATGTTCATCGTGAGTGTCTGGCTCTCACCAGGCTGCAGTTCGCGTGTCTTGGCGAAGGCCTTCAGTTCCTGTGCAGGCTTCTCCAGACGGCCCTTCGGTGCTTGGACATAAACCTGTGCCACTTCCTTGCCTGCAACATTACCGGTATTCTTGACGGTGATGGATACGGCGATGGTGCTACCGTTAGCTTTTACCGCAGGCTTTGAGAAGGCGAATGTAGTGTAGCTGAGGCCGAAGCCGAAAGGATAGGCCACCTCTTTGTTGAAGGTATCAAAGAAACGGTAACCGACGTAGATGTCTTCCTCGTGGTTGGTGTAGGCATGTCCGGGAATGGGCATCTTCATGCCTACCATCACCTGGAAGGTATAGTCATCGATGTTGCCGGGGAAGTTCTTCGTTGAGGGATGGTCGGTGGCTGCGATGGGCCAGGTCATTGTGAGTTTGCCAGAGGGGTTCACCTTACCTGTGAGCAAGTCAGCGATGCTGTTACCGCCTTCCATACCTGGCTGCCAGGCGCAGAGGATGGCATCAGGATAACTGCTCCATGAAGCCGTCTCGATGACGGAGCCGGAGTTGATGATGACGATAACGGGCTTCCCTTCTGCGTGGAAGGCGTTGCAGACATCGGTGATCAGCGCACGCTCCTCAGGGATGAGGTTGAACTCGGTATTGACATCGCGGTCGATACCCTCACCAGCTTGACGACCGATGGTGATGATGGCCGCATCAGCAGCCTGCACCTCTTTGTTGATGGCGATGGGGGAGAGGCTGATCTCAGGATACTTCTGCTGTCCCATCATCTCAGTCTGGAACCACTTGGCAGGATGACGCTCTGCCTGGAACTTGATTCTTGCATAGTCGATATACTTGCGGTAGATCTCCGTGAGGGTAGCACTTGACTTGATGCCTGCGTTCTCAAGGCCTTGAAGCATATCAACCACGTAAGGAGGATGAACACAGCCGGAACCTGTACCGCCAGAGAGGAAGTCGTAGGAGTTCTCACCAAACAAAGCAACGGTCTTGATAGCACCGCTCTTCCAAGGCAATGCACCATTGTTTTTGAGGAGGACGATACCCTCGGCTGCGCTCTGACGGGTGATGGCTGCATGGGCCTTGAAGTCAGGATCGTTAGAGGCTGGATACTTATGGAAACTTGGAGTCTTGACGATGTATTCGAGCATACGACGTACGTTACGATCTACATCGGCAATATCGAGCTTGCCATCCTTCACACCCTTGATAATCTCTTCCACTTGTGCGGGCTGTCCGGGTTCCATGAGGTCGTTGCCAGCATGTACCTCGCTGATGGTCTCCAGACCTTCACGGATACCGATCCAGTCGGTCATCACGATACCTTTATAGCCCCAGTCGTCGCGCAGGATCTTCGTGAGCAAGTCATGGTTACCCATAGAATATTCACCGTTCACCTGGTTGTAGGAGGCCATAACGGTCCAGGGATCACTCTCACGGACTGCAATCTCAAAACCACGGAGGTAGAGTTCGCGGGCTGCGCGTTGTGATACACGTTCGTCAACTGCCGTACGGTCTGTCTCCTGAGAGTTTACGGCAAAGTGCTTAGCTGAGACACCAGCCCCCTGACTCTGCACACCCTGAATATAGGCTGCTGCAATCTTTCCCGTTAGCAGAGGATCTTCTGAGTAATACTCGAAGTTACGCCCGCAGAGAGGATTACGATGGAGGTTCATTCCAGGGCCGAGAATCACGTCACAACGGTATTCTTTGGTCTCATTACCGATGGCTTCACCGACCTTGCTGACGAGTTCGGTGTTCCATGTAGAGGCGAGACACGAACCGATGGGGAAGGCTGTGGCGTAGTAGGTCTTGTCTGTACCTTTACGAGTAGGGTCGATACGTACACCGGCGGGGCCGTCGGTGAGAACGGTTGCAGGGATACCGAGACGGGGAATGGCTGGGGAGGTACCCGCAGCACCAGCCACGAGGTCTGCCTCACCGCCTACCACGGCACCTGCACCGAAAAAGTTGTTTGCACCGCCAACGAGTAGTTTGGCTTTCTCTTCAAGGGTCATAGCCTTGAGCACCTCGTCGATGTTGTTCTCCGAGAGTTTGGGTTGAGCATTTGTTGTCATTGCGAATGTGGCTGTTAATAAGCCGATTGTTAGTAATCTCTTCATTGTTATGTTATTTTTAGGGGTTTTAGGGATCTTAGGGAATTTAGGGGAATTAGGGGGATTAGGGGAAGATCTTGAAGTCGTAGCCTTGGTCGCGGAGCCATTGGAGGGCGGCGGGGAGGGCGGTACGGAGCTTGTCGATGGATTTGAGTGAATCGTGGAAGGTGATGATAGAGCCTTTACGCGCGTACCTCTTTATATTATTAAGCACATCTTCGGCCGTCATCCACTTCGAGTAGTCACGGGTGACGAGGTCCCACATCACGATCTTGTACTTCCTGCTGAGCCAGGCGTATTGCGCCAGACGCATCCAACCGTGGGGCGGACGTACGTAGTGGCTGTGGATGTAGGCATTGGCTTTCTCAACGTTGTAGCTGTATTCCTTGATGGTGTGAGTGAGCCCGACCATGTGGTTATGAGTGTGGTTGCCTACCTGGTGACCTTCATCGACGATGCGCTGATAGAGCTCGGGATGCTTGCGCACGTTGTCACCCACCATGAAGAATGTGGCCTTGACACCGAACGTTTTGAGAGTATCGAGGATGAAGGGGGTAGCCTCGGGAATGGGACCGTCGTCGAAGGTCAGATAGACGGCCTTCTCGTGACGATCCATTCTCCAATAGGCTTTCGGATAAAGCCACCTCAGGTATATGGCGGGTTGCTCTATAAACACCTCTTATATTTTCGAATTTAGGATTTATTCTATGTCTCCACCTTTGGACTGATAGACACCCATCAGACTCTGCAACTGTTGTTCCTTCTTGTCAGCCTCTTCCTTGCTGATCGTATCCTGTAAGTTGAGCACTTGCTCGAGGATATAGAAGTGGATGAGGCAGTCGTGCTGGGAACTTGAGAAGCGTGAACCGTCGAAGGAGAGATACCATATCAGATACTGGCAGGATTTCAGCCATAACTGGTCGATGAGTATCTGGGCTTTCTCGGTCTGATTCGTGTTGGCATAGCAACGTGCCAGATCGACAGAGCCGCTCTGATAGTCGTGCGGGATGTTGTAATCGGGCAGAACCTTCTCACATTTGTCGAGGACCTTCTTCGCCTCGTCGGTCTTTCCCTCTGAGATGAGGTTCATAGCTAAAGAAGCAAAGAGGCGACGATGGGTGTAGCACATGCGCATGACCGTCTCGTCGAGATAGATACCCTTCTGGTCGATACCACCGAACTTGAACTTGTTCATTACGTTGTCGTAGGTCTTCTGCGTATCGAAGTTCTTGGCTCCGGATCCCTTCGTGGTGAACGGGGTGATACGGTTGGCCAGTCCCTCCTGCACGAAATTGTCGCCGAGGTTCATATAGTTCTCGGAGCCTACGGTCAGTGCCACATAGATAGGTCGTGTCCAGTTGGCGTTGGCGATCATCTCCAACATCATCAGGTCGCCCTTATAGAGCGCACTCTTGCCTTTGAGCGAGATGACCATACGATCGGGGATGGAGTCGGCGGCCATCATCATACCACTCTGACGGACAGCCTCCTTGTCGATGGTGACATAGACAGTATCCGTGGGGATGACGTGGAAGTCCTTCACGGTGGAGCGCACCCAGTATTTCAGGATGTTCTTCAACTCGAAGGGCTCGTCGCCAAATTGCTCGGCGGCTTCCTCGGGATGCTCCTGATAGAGTTGGACCACCTGTCCCTTCAATGAGGGATCAACCTGTACGTACTCATTCGTGCCGGCACAGTATTCCAGACGTTTCCAGGTGATGGGCAGCGACGGGGAGTCGTAAGCCGGACGCACCATCTGGTCGATGTACCAGTCGGTTTGGAGATAAGAGAGATTACAGACGCGCGCATCGGTACGCACACCTTCTGTATCCTGATTGTACCAGAGGGGGAAGGTGTCGTTATCACCATTGGTGAAGATGATAGGATTGCCCTTCTCCTGAAGTGTCATCAGGTAGTTCTGCCCGAAGTCACGACAAGTGTAACGGCCGGAACGGTCGTGATCATCCCAAGTCTGAGAGGCCATCTGGATAGGGATGAGTAGGGTGATGAGGGCAATAAGGGAGGTTAGGATAAGGTTCTCCTTCTTCAACTTCTGCTGCAACCAGTCGATGATGGCCGCCACACCCATACCGCACCAGATGGCGAAGGCATAGAACGAGCCAGCATAAGCGTAGTCACGCTCGCGGGGCTGCATAGGCGTCTGGTTCAGATAGACCACGATGGCCAGACCAGTCATGAAGAAGAGGAAGAAGACCACCCAGAACTGGCGGATGCCGATGGGATCGTCGATTGTATTCTCAGAGCCATTGACCATCACTTTCTTCTTCCGGGTGTACCACGCCTGCCAGAAGAGTCCTAACAGACCCAGTATCAATGGCAGACAATAGAAGACGTTATGACCCTTGTTCTCCTTCAGGTCGTCGGGGAGCAGATCCTGGTTACCCAGACGGGCGTTGTCAATGAAGGGGATACCGGTAATCCAGTTGCCGTGTTCCATCTCTCCATTACCCTGAATATCGTTCTGACGACCGGCGAAGTTCCACATGAAGTAGCGCCAGTACATAAAGTTACACTGATATGAGAGGAAGAATCGGATGTTCTCCAGCTGTGAGGGCACTTTGACCGTGATGGCTTCTCCGCAGCGGTCGTAAGGCACCTCCGTCCCGTCGACACCACCCATCCACGACTCGTAGGCGGCAGCATGGCCGGCATCGTACATGCGTGGGAACAGCATATTCTGGGCATACTTGTACTCATCCTTCGTACGGACTACAAAGTAGGAATCCTTCTCGTCGGCAGAGGCTTTCTCCTTGCGCTGATAGACGGGCTTTCCCTTGCTCATCACGGGGCGGCAGTACTTGCCGTCGCTTTCAAGGGCTACCTGAGAGGTGTAGGCCTGACCGTAGAACAGCGGGCGCTGGCCATATTGCTCACGTCCGAGGTAGTCACCCAGGGTGAAGATATCCTCAGGAGAGTTCTGGTCCATCGGCGGGTTGGCAGATGAACGGATCACAATCACAGCGTAGGTAGAATAGCCCACCATCAGCATCAGCATACAGAGCAGGATGGTGTTCTTTGCGCGGGCTGTGACAAACAGCTTCTTCTCCCTCTTATAATTCAAACCGAACCAGACGGCTACCAGCACGATGATGCCGATGATAAACGCCGACCATCCCCAGCCATAGAAAGGAACACCCAACATGCCGAGCGAGAGGAGAAAGGCAATATTCTGAACCTTCTCGCTGTGCTTCTGCGTCTGCGTCTCATAGACAGCCCAGATGACGATGGCGATGAGCAGGAAGATATAGATGATCTCACCCGTATTGAACGGACAGCCGAGGGTATTGACGAAGAATAGTTCAAACCAACCGCCCACGGTGATGATGCCAGGAACGACACCATAGAGCACTGCTGCCAGGATGGCGCCAGAAAGCGCCAAGGCCACCAGCGATCCTTTCAGGTTGGCATCGGGGAAACGGCGATAGTAATACACCAGACCGATAGCTGGCACGCAGAGCAGGTTCAGCAAGTGGACGCCGATAGACAGTCCGGTGATATACATGATGAGCACAAGCCATCGGTCGCTGTGCGGCTCGTCGGCCACATCTTCCCATTTCAGGATGAGCCAGAACACAATGGCCGTCAGTGCCGAGGAGTAGGCATAGACCTCACCTTCGACGGCAGAGAACCAGAATGTGTCGCTAAACGTGTAAATCAACGCACCCACCAAGCCGGAAGCCTCGATGGTGATGAGTTTCGGCAGCGTCAGTTCGCCCCAGTCAGAGATGATCAGACGGCGCGTAAGATGGGTGATACTCCAGAACAGGAACAGGATACAGGTGGCCGAAAGCAGGGCACTCATCGTGTTTACCATCTTTGCTACCTGCGTAGGATCGCTGGCAAACTGCGAGAAAAGATTGGCCGTCAGCATGAAGAACGGTGCCCCAGGCGGGTGGCCGATTTCCATCTTGTAGCCTGTCGTGATAAACTCCGGACAGTCCCAGAACGAGGCTGTCGGCTCGATTGTGGAGCAATAGACGAAGGCGGCAATCAGAAACGTGAGCCACCCGAGGACATTGTCCACTAACTTGAATTGTTTCATTGAATCGATATGCTTTTTAACGTTAAATGCTTAAATGTGGTGCAAAGGTACGAAAAAAAAGTGAAGAGTGAAGAGTGAAGAGTGAAGAATTTATTGCCGCTCTACATTAATTAACGTAATTTCGGTTTTCTCACAATAGGGACAGTCCCTTTTGTGAGATTTGGACGATAAGCGGATGGTGTGTGACAATTGAGACAATTGGACAACTGTTTTTTGCACGCTGGGGAGGTGAGAGTGAATAAATATGTATGAAATATAGAAAATTTGTGTTTAATTATTCAATAAATCTTATTCATTATCTAACCCTTTCCGGCTGGAGGAGCAAAAAAATGAATTGTCTTTTGTCCTAATTGTCACGCAGGTGAATAGAAGCGATGATCAGTTGTAAAGAAATTTCGTCAATCATGATATTTTCTTTGAGTGTTCTTGTATATATCTGATTATCAAGACTTTACGATAGAGTGGATTTTGGGCTAAGGAAACTCGGACTTTAGTGCCTGTAAAGTCGGACTTTAGTTAGGGTAAACTCCCACTTTAGTCTATCTAAAATCCAAGAAAAATGCCAATAGAAAGAAAGTGTAAAGCAATTTGGTGGTTACATAAACAGTCCTGCACCATAAATGAGGACGATGTAACGGAAGATTTTTCCCAATGTGATGGCAATAAAGGTGATGACGATATTCGATCGCATCAGTCCGAGGGCGATGGTGATGGCGCTGCCGAGCACGGGGAGAAAGGCAAAGAATCCCATCCACGCCCCATGTCCGGCCATAAAACGGTGAGCTTTGTCAAGATCCTCTTTCTTCACATGGAAGTATTTCTCAATCCACTCCATCCGTCCCATCCGTCCCACGCAGTAGTTCACAATGCTGCCTAAGACATTGCCGATGGTGCCATAGACCATCAGCACCCACGGGTCGAGGCCCGTAGCCATCAGTCCGATCATTACGGCCTCGCTGGAGAAAGGGAAAAAACTGCCAGCCAGGAAGGCTGCCAACAGCATACCCCAGTAGCCGTATTGCGTCAGGAAACTGATGATGAAATCCATAAGTTTAGGGCTGTGAGGACAATCAGGGCTACGGTCAGAATAATGCAGATGATGTTGGAAAAACGGGAGTTGGTGAGTGTCCAGTAGTGGCCTATCAGCGGACTGGTGGTAAGGATGAGCATCCGTATGGCCAGTTCGTTGTGTGGCTGTAATATCCAAAGTGCCAGCGAGAAAATGCCGAGGGTGATGAATCCGTAGTAGATCTGACGGACACGGATCTTATCGCGGAAACTGCTGTGGATGAAATGCATGCTGCCGATGACCATCAGTAGGGTGGTGAAGGCCATGAGGAGCTGATAGGGCAGAGTGACAGAACCGAAGTCGAAGGGGAACTGAAGGATGTCCTGTACGGCAAACAGATTGGCAATCGCCTGAAAGTCGCCGTCATTCTGCCATAGTAGCCATCCTGACATGAACCAGTAGGGTGTAGCCAGTCCTAACAGCGAGGCGAAGAATGTGCGCCAGGAAAGGGAATAGACGATGATCTTCATCATAAACCACAGCAAGGGCAGGTAGAAGATGACGTGGGCGTCGAACATGCTGCCGATGCCTAAGAGCAGAAAGGCGTAATAGACACTCCCTACGGCCGTCTGATCCTGATAACTGTCAAAGAGGAGCATCAGGGCTGCAATGCAACAGAGTTGTACAATGCCGCCCGTCCATGAAGGAAACAGGAATACGGCAGCACACGACAGGAAGATGAAGGCAACGGAGACAGAACGGCTGTAGATACGGATCAGCAGATTCTTGCTGTTGATCCGCATAACCAGCAGTACGGACATGATGAAGCAGGCGAACTGTATCCACCATTGCTCTTGGAACAGTCCTGCCAACACCCAAATGGCCGTGCCGTAAAGCATGGCTATGGGGAGGGTGCGACGGCTCTCAGCGGTTTTATTCTGAATCCGTTTCTTCACTTCTCACTTTTCACTCCTCACTTTTCACTTCATCAGAGGTCTGCTCCAATGTCGCGACGGAAGTATTTGTCGGTGAACTGTATCTTCTGAGCCTCCTCGAAGGATTTCTGCAAGGCTTCGGCCTTGTCCTTGCCGTATGAAGAGACCGCGATGACTCGTCCGCCGGCTGTGACAACCTCTCCGTCTTTCAGGACCGTACCGCTATGGAAGACGATAGAACCCTCGACGTCGTTGATGCCGCTGATAGGATAGCCTTTCTTGTATGCCTGTGGGTAACCACCGCTGACGAGCATCACACAGACGGCAGCACGGGGATCGAACTCAATCGTGCGCTTGTCAAGGTCGCCTGCTGCCACACCTTCAAAGAGGTCAACGATGTCACTCTTCAAGCGCAGCATGACGCTCTCGGTCTCAGGATCACCCATACGGCAGTTATATTCTATCACCATAGGTTCACCCTTGACATTGATGAGTCCAAAGAAGATGAAGCCTTTATAGTCGATGTTTTCAGCGGCGAGACCTTCTACGGTGGGACGGATAATGCGGTCCTCGACCTTCTGCATCCACTCCTTTGTGGCAAAGGGAACAGGTGTCACGCTGCCCATACCTCCTGTATTCAGACCAGTATCGTGCTCGCCGATGCGCTTGTAGTCCTTGGCCTCAGGCAGAATCTTGTAGTGCTGGCCGTCGGTGAGAACGAAGACTGAGCACTCAATGCCGCTCAGGAACTCCTCGATGACCACCTGTGAAGAAGCATTGCCGAACATACCGCCCAGCATTTCTCTCAGTTCTTTCTTGGCCTCGTCGAGGGTGGGGAGGATCAGTACGCCCTTACCTGCGCAGAGACCGTCGGCCTTCAGCACGTAAGGAGCCTCGAGTGTCTCAAGGAACTTCAGTCCTTCCTCCAGATGTTCGCCGTCGAAGGTCTGATAGCGGGCTGTAGGGATGTTATGACGCTGCATGAAACCCTTGGCGAAGTCCTTGGAGCCTTCAAGCACGGCTCCAGCCTTTGAAGGACCGATTACAGGCACATCTTTCGTCCTGGGATCTGCTTTCAGATTGTCGTAGATGCCCTTCACCAATGGGTCTTCGGGGCCGACAACCACCATGTTGATGCCCTTCTCAACCACGAAATCCTTGATGGCGTCGAAGTCGTCGGCCTTCATGGCTACGTTCTCACCACAGTTGCTGGTTCCGGCATTGCCTGGGGCGATAAAGAGTTTCTCACACTTGCTGCTCTGAGCGATTTTCCATGCTAAGGCGTGCTCACGACCGCCGCTGCCTAATAATAATATTTTCATCTTTGAACTTTAAACTTTTAACTTTATGATTACTTTAAGTAGTCTTCGAAGTATTGGGTGATGCGCTCATGGAGATGGACGCTGGCATGACCTCTCATGTTGTGTTCCTCACCAGGGTAGGCGAAGAAGTCGGGCTGTGTGCCGGCTTTGATGCAGGCATCGAGGAATGAGAGGCAATGCTGGGGGACGACGGTATTGTCGTTGTAGCCTGTGATGATCTGCAGTTTGCCTTTCAAGTCTTTCGCCTTGTTGATGAGACTGGTCTTGGCATAGCCTTCGGGATTGCTCTCTGGGGTTCCCATATAGCGTTCGCCGTACATCACCTCATACCATTTCCAGTCGATCACTGGGCCTCCGGCAACACCAACCTTGAACACATCGGGGTAGTTGGTCATCAGCGAGATGGTCATATAGCCGCCGTATGACCAACCGTGAACGCCTAAGCGCTCCATATCTATATAAGATAAGGTACGCAGGTATTCCACACCCTTCATTTGGTCTTGCATCTCGATTTGTCCCAATTGGTGGAAGGTGGCCTGCTCAAAGTCCCGGCCTCGGTACTGGCTGCCACGATTGTCGAGGATGAAGACGATATAGCCTTTCTGTGCCATATAGGTCTCCCAACTGCGTGAAGCCCAGTGCCAGGAGGCCTGAACATTGTTGGCGTGGGGACCGCCATAGACATAGATCACCGTCGGATATTTCTTATCTGGATTGAAGTCTGCGGGCTTCACCATTCTGTAATAGAGGTCGGTCACTCCATCCGCAGCCTTGATGCTGCCGCACTCAAAGATGGGATATTTGTAACCAGCCCATGGGTCTTCTGCATCCAGCAGGTTCGTATGACGGGGAGTCTTCTGGTTGATGTCCACAACGTCGATGACTCGTGGCCTCGTAGGCGTAGAGAATCTGTCGATCAGGAAGTTGCCCGATGGTGATAATTCTGCGTTATGAACACCATCTACCGTTTCCAGTTGTTTGATCTCTCCCTTTATGTTGACACTATAGAGACGGTGGTGCAGGGGATGCTCCTTGTTAGCCTTGAAGATGATGGTCTTCTGTTTCTTATTGAAACCCAATACATCCATGACTACCCATTCGCCTTGGGTGATTTGCCTCAGCTCCTTGCCGTTGGCAGCGAAGAGGTAAAGGTGGTTAAAGCCGTCTTTCTGACTCTGCATGATGAATTTGGAATCATCCCAGGGCAGGAACTGGATGGGATGCAGGGGCTCCACGTATTTGTCGCTGGTCTCACGGTAAAGCTCTGCAAGCTTCTCACCCGTCGCGGCATCGTAGGATACCAGCCGGCAGTCATTCTGGGCTCTGTTCAGCTCAAACATATAGATGGTCTTGCTGTCAGGGCTCCAGGAGATGTTCGTGAAATAGCGATCGGTGGGATCGCCAGCCTGCAGATAGACTGTTTTGTTGGTGGCTAAATCATAGACACCAACAGTCACCTTGTGGCTCGTCATCCCAGCCATGGGATATTTGTCTGGTTCATACGTTGCCTCTCGTGGGAAAATGTCTACCTGCGGATAGTCTGTCACCATGCTCTGATCCATCCGATAGAAAGCCAGACGCATGCCATCAGGACTCCAGAACGTGCCTTTATCGATACCGAACTCATTACGGTGTACGGACTGTCCATAGACGATTTCTCGCGAGCCATCGGTGGAGAGTTGGTGCTTCTGTCCCTCGGCATCCGCAACGAAAAGCTGGTGGTCTTCCACATAGGCAGTAGCCTTGGAGGCTGCATTCCAGTCGTTGGCCGTCTGTCCTGAGATACTGTCCTGCCAGACGATCTTCTTCTGCTTGAAATCCACAAGTATGACGGCATGTCGGTTACCGACTTGTACGATGGGCTTGTCGGGATAAGGGAATGCTGCGTGCATTAAGTGGCGTACATAACGTTCATCATCGCTCTTAGCCCATTCGTTAACCTCTTCAAGCGTGAAGAGGGTAGTCTTTTTGCCGGTCTTGGCGTCGATGGTGTAACACTCCTCTACGTCAGTCTGTATCAGTTGGTCTCCCCACCATGTCAGCCACATGTTCTTGGGCTGCATGCTGTGATAGTTCGTACCGCCGAAGTTCAGGTCTTCGAGGGTGAAGAGCTTGTCTTGTGCAGAGAGGGAGGTGGATAGGGCTGCCATCATCAGGAAATAAAATGTCTTACTCTTCATCATCGTCAAACCTCCTATTCTTCTTGTCAAAACCTTTCCCTTTTCCTGGCCAGGGGTTCTTGTCACTCCTGTCGAAGCGGTCTTTACGGTCTCTTCGGTTGTTGCGGTCTTTCTGATTCGAACGGCTTTTCCAGTCGCTGCGGTCGTTTTGGTCTTCGCGGCTCTTCCTGATATTCCGGTCTTTCCGTACATTCCGGTCTTCGTGGTCGAGTTCGTGGCGATGGAAGGTGAAACTGCGGATGTCGCCTTCCTCATTTTGTTCGGTCTCTTCGAGGCGCTGTTTAAACTCGCGTTCTTTCTTGAAACGGTGTTTCTGGGCCATCTGCTTTTTCTCTTCGTCAGTCTTCACGATACCACCGTCATGACGGAAATCTTTCAGTTTGCCGTCAAACATCTGGTATCTGCGGAATTCACATTCCAGGCTGCCGTTATAGAGGGGAATCTTGATGCTTGGTTTCAGGCCAATCTGCTCAAAGCACTCCTCACGGTAGGAGAGGATCCAGGCGTCGTTGCCCTTGAACTCGTGTTTCAGTCGTTCGCCGATCATCTTATAAGTGCCCAAAAGATCGGGCGTGGAGATGCGCTCACCATAAGGGGGATTGGTAATCATGATGCTCTTGTTGCCAGGCTGGGTGAAGTCCTTGAAATCCTGTTGCTTGATGGTGATGTCGTTAGTCAGTCCAGCAGCCTTTACGTTCAGGATGGCTGTGTTGACGGCTTTGATGTCGACGTCGTAACCGTAGATATGATGGTTGAACTCCCGTTCCTGACTTTCGTCGTTATAGATTTCATCAAAGAGGTCGGCGTCGAAGTCTGGCCATTTCTCAAAGGCATATTCTTTGCGGAACAAGCCCGGGGCCATATTCCTGGCGATGAGGGCTGCCTCGATGAGGATGGTGCCTGAGCCGCACATGGGATCGATGAAATCGGTGTCACCCTTCCAACCTGAAAGAAGGATCATGCCGGCGGCGAGCACCTCATTGAGAGGAGCCTCGACGCTCTCCTGACGATAACCGCGACGGTGCAAAGACTCACCGCTGGAATCGAGACTCAGGGTGCATTGGTCTTCTGCGATGTGCATGTTCAGACGGAGATCTGGGTTCGCCACGGAGATGTTAGGCCGTTTACCCGTCTTCTCACGGAACTGGTCGACGATGGCATCCTTCACCTTATATGATACGAACTTCGAGTGGCGGAACTCCTCGGAGAATACCACCGAATCGACGGCAAAGGTCTTGTCGTCATCCAGATATGTAGTCCAATCTATTTTCTTGATTTCTTCGTAGACATCATCCGCGCTTTGTGCCTTGAAATGGCGGATGGGTTTCAGAATCCTGATGGCTGTGTGCAACTGGAAGTTTGCACGGTACATCAATTCCTTGTCACCTGTAAACGATACCATTCGTCTACCGATCTTTACATCATTAGCCCCCAATTGGGTCAGCTCTTTCGCCAGTACAGGTTCCAGTCCCATAAACGTTTTGGCGATCAATTCGAAATTCTGTTCCATTGATAGTGTTTCTTGCATGCCCGCTCAAGACGGACAATGTGTGGAATTCTGCCTGCAAAGTTAATACAAGTTGACCAAAAAACAGTGTTTTTGACTGTTAATCAAATAAAAAACATGGCATTTTGCTAAAATTCATCATGCAATTATGATGTGTTTCAAATTATTTTCGTACTTTTGTGCCAAATATGTCGGTTATGACGAGTCTGTTATTATATGCCCATACTGAAAGTACATGGTTGATTGCCCTCCAGTGGGGCATCGCTGTGTTGTTCTTGATTTTCCTGTTCGTCTCGGTTTTTATTCAGCGGCGTATAGGAAAACGGTTGAAGGCGGAGTTGGAGCAACTAGATAAGATCAGAAAGGGAAATGTTGAGTATGACTTTATCCTCAAGGCTATGAAGATTGCCGTATGGCGATACGATTCGGAGTCGCATTCTTTAGCTTTTGAGAAAGACTATCGTGGCGGGCATAATAACTATGTGCCGGCCATTAACGAGAGTTATAAAGATACATTGTCTGTTATCGCTCCTGCGGATGTGGATCATGTAAACAGAGCATTCGAGGATATTTGTGAGGGACGGACAGATTTCTATCATCAGGAATATCAGGTGCAGGACAAGAAGTCGGGCCTTTCCTATTGGGAAGAGAGCTATGCTACCATTGTAGACCGTGATGCAGAAGGAAAACCGACAAAGATCGTCGGCACTTCACAGCGTATAGATGAGCGTAAAGAACTGATGGCCTCACTTGTGGCTGCCAGGAATAAGGCTGAGGAGAGTGACCGTCTGAAGACCGCCTTCCTGGCTAATATGGGGCATGAGATACGTACTCCACTGAATGCTATCGTTGGTTTTGCCGATCTGTTGCCGGTTGTACAAAGTGAGGAGGAACGTAACCAACTCATTGCAGAGATCCAGAACAACAACCAGAAACTGCTACACATCATCGACGGTCTGGTGAGCATGTCAAAGATTGAGGCCGGTGCTAAGAGCCTGTTGATGGCTCGTGTCGACTTGAACCAGTTGCTCCAGCAAATGATTGAAACCTATCAGCAGACTACTAATGTGCCGATTACCCTCCAATGTGCTATGGACAAGTTGATGATAGAGAGTGATCGTGATAAACTGTATGAGATTATTGACAATCTGATACAGAACGCCGTGAAATTTACTACAGAGGGAAGTATCCGTGTCGGCTATGACCTGAAAGATGATAATCATGTGCATATCTGGGTGAGTGATACTGGTAAGGGTATCGCGGTAGCTGACCAACAGCGTATCTTTGAACGCTTTATCAAATTGGATGAGTATATCCCTGGTACAGGACTCGGACTCTCTGTGGTAAAGTCACATGTACAAAGCCTGGACGGTAAGATGGGCGTAGAGTCTGAGATAGGCAAGGGCTCCACTTTCTGGGTAGATCTGCCTTTGGCATAGTTTTTTTTCTCTCTCTTGCAACTTTTCTCCTGTTTGGTTCGTCTAACAGGCAGAAAGAACATCAAAAGTAATACAAAAATGAAACAAATGATGAATGCAACGCGAGTAATGATGGCAAGTGCAGTCGTGCTGGCCATATCAATGGGAATGATTTCTTGTTCATCCTGTATGAGTGAATGGAAGACGAAGACCATCCTCTCTGATGGCCCTCAGGTGACGGATGTCAGACAGTTGGAGGGTTTCGAGGAGATTGAAATCAATGGTAATCCCCGTATCTGTTATACACAGGCAGACAGTTTCTCTGTTATTGTAAAGGGTACGCGTGAGGCTGTTGATAATATCCTGACCGAAGTAGATGGTAAGACGCTGGGTATCCGTAACCGTGGGAAGATCAACTTGGTTAATGTTTCTTTCGATGACTCTAACAGTCTGACGGTTTATGTGACCTCTCCGGATTTGACGGGTATCCGTCTGAACGGTTCTGGTGACTTCGAAGCAAAAGACCGTGTGGACACCGATAAGATGGATATAGTGCTCCGTGGTTCTGGTGATATTGATATGAAGAATATCATCTGCGACCGTTGTGGAGTTGAACTGATAGGTTCTGGCGATATATCTCTTGGAAGTGTGGATGCCTTGAAGGCTTCTGCTACGCTCATCGGTTCTGGTGACGTTTCTTTAGGACTGCTCCGCGTGAAGGACACATATCTCTCATTGAAAGGTTCTGGTGACATTAATGCCGAGTTCAAAGAAGGCTGTGGCGCCGTCGAATGTGAGCTGCGTGGCTCAGGTGACATCTCCCTGAAAGGTACGGTCAAGAAGTTCAATCAGCACAAGTCTGGCTCGGGCGATATTGACATCAATCGGCTGACTGTGAAATAATAATCGATAAAATATATTAAAATCTTTCGGTTTCTCACAATAAATGATTACTTTTGCCGAATTATTGAGGCAAACCCTTAGGGAAACCGGATGAAATATGCAGTGATAGCTGCGGGCGAAGGCTCGCGGCTGACAAAAGAAGGTAATACGACGCCGAAGCCTCTGATAGAGGTGAATGGTGAGAGGTTGGTCGACAGACTGCTGAGAATCTTCAAGGCTCAAGGAGCTTCTGAAGCGGCTGTCATTTGTAACGAGCAGATGACCGAGGTGAAGGAACATCTCCTGGCTGTACAGCAGACTTATGGACTGCCGCTGAGGCTCGTCGTGAAGTCTACACCCAGTTCCATGCACAGCATGTGGGAACTGAGTCGATGGCTTGACGACGGTCCTTTTGTATTGACAACTGTAGATACCATCTTCCGTGAGGAAGAGTTCGATGCTTTCGTGCAGACTTTCTCCGGACTTCTCGATAGAGGAGAGGCAGACGGTCTGATGGGTGTCACCGAATACATTGATGATGAGAAACCGCTCTATGTCTCCACCGATGACGACTTATGGATCACTGCTTTCCTCGATCAGTGCAACTGCCCACGATATGTCAGTGGGGGTATCTATGCCCTGACACCCCGTTCGCTAAACACACTCCAAGACTGTGTAGCACGCGGTGAGCAACGTATGCGGAACTTCCAGAGGGGACTCCTGCGGGATGGGTTCAAACTGAAAGCTTGGCCCTTCTCTAAGGTGCTCGATATTGACCACGTCAGTGATATTCAAAAAGCTGAGGCTTTTTTAAGTGAAGAGTGAAGAATGAGAATATTGGCAGTCAGCAGGGCAGAGCGGTTTTCGCCCAACTCCGTGGAACGGGATAGGGCGATTTTTCAGGCAGTCATTGACAGACTGCAAAAACATGGCGATGAGATTCGCCTTGTTAGTGAGGATCGTCTGAGCTCTCCGGAATCTCAGGATTATCTGGGATCTGCGGTGCGTTCTGATCTCGTCCTAACGATGGCGCGCCAGTCAGAGACTCTCGCTTGGTTGAAGTCCTTCGGTATTGCTTGCATCAATTCGCCAGAAGGTATCGAGCGTTGTGCCAGAAGTCGACTGCAGGATATGATGGAGAGTATTGGTACGCCAGTGCCTCCGAAAGATGGTCCTGACGGTTATTGGCTGAAACGTGGCGATGCTTCCGCACAGACGGCTGAGGATGTGGTCTATGTGCCCAATAGGGAACAATTGAATACAGCTATGCTGGCCATGCGTCAACGGGGTATTACCGATTATACGGTGAGTGCCCATGTGAAGGGCGACTTGGTGAAGTTCTATGGAGTGGGGCAGGGCGACTTCTTCCGATGGTATTATCCATCGGAAGACGGTCAGACGAAGTTCGGAGATGAATGTCGCAATGGGACGGCTTGTCACTATAGGTTTCAGGTCGAAGAGTTGGTATCTGAGGTGCTGCGGTTGGCAGCGGCTGTCGGTGTCAGTGTCTATGGCGGTGACGCTATTATCCGGTCTGACGGGTCGTTCTGCCTGATAGACTTCAACGACTGGCCTAGTTTCTCGCGCTGTCGGGAAGAGGCTGCCGATGCTATCACCTCGTTGGTAATAAATAGTAAATTAGTAAATCGTAATTAATTAGTTGTGGCAACATTTAAGGAGTTATTGATGGTTTCATTCAAGTCTGAGGACACAGAGGAATGGCTCGACGTGTGGTTCACACGTCCCATTGGTCTCGTATTCGCCTTGTTATGGAATAAACTCGGCATCCATCCGAATGTCATTACGATTGTGTCGTTCTTCTTTGGAGCGGCGGCAGGATGGATGTTCCATTATACTGACTTCCTTCATAACCTCTATGGTGTGGCTCTGTTGATGCTCGCCAATTTCTGTGACTCTACCGACGGTCAGATGGCACGTCTGTCAGGCAAGAAGACACTTTTAGGTCGTGTGCTTGACGGATTCTCCGGCGATGTGTGGTTCTTCTGCATCTATGTGGCTATTGTGGTTCGTCTGTGGCCGCAGCATATTCCTGGCACTACTACGCCATGGGGTATCTGGGGCTTTATGCTGGCTGCTGTGGCGGGTTTCTTATGTCATGCACCGCAAAGTTCATTGGCCGACTACTATCGTCAGATACATCTTTATTTCCTTTTGGGTAAGGAAGGCAGTGAACTGGATACTAGTGCCCAGCAGCGGCAGATTTTTGAGAACCTACCTAAGTCGAAGTGGTTTGAGCGCTTGTTCCGTTACAATTATGCCAGTTATTGTCAGGGGCAGGAACATCGCACCCCACGTTTCCAGGCATTCTTCCGTGAGGTGAAGTCGCGTTGGCCGGATGCCTCCGATATGCCACAGGATCTTCGTGATGCATTCAGGGCAGGCAGTCTGCCGTTGATGAAATACACCAATATGCTCACATTCAATGTCCGTGCCATCACTATTTATGTGACGTGCCTGTTGGATTGTCCGTGGGTCTATCTGTTAGTGGAGGTTATTATATTAAATATAATGTACGCGTATATGCACCGCACCCATGAGCGGCTGTGCGATAATCTGTACGACCAATATCTGAAGGCATGACGGCGGGTTATATCTTTGATTACGGAGGTACTCTCGACACGGGAGGACAGCACTGGGGACAGGTGCTCTGGCATGCCTATGAGCGTCATCAGGTGCCTGTCACCGAGGTTCAGTTCCGTGAGGCGTATGTCTATGCAGAACGGACGCTGGGAAGGAATCCTGTCATCCGTCCAGATTTCACCTTCCGCCAGACATTGGAGACGAAGCTCCGCCTGCAACAGGAGTACTTGAAAGTAGAAAATGAAAAGTATTGGCAGACGATATTGGATGATCTCTATGAGCGGACAATGACTATGACAGCCCAAAGCCGTGAGGTTCTGTTACAATTGAAAGACCACGGGCTGCCGATGGTGCTGGTGAGCAATTTCTATGGCAATATGCATACCGTGTTGCATGAGTTCGGCTTTGACGGACTCTTCCACAAGGTCATCGAGTCGGCAGTGGTAGGCATTCGCAAACCCGATCCCCGCATCTTCCTTTTGGGAGTGGAGGCTCTTGGGCTGAAGCCGGAAGAGGTGACGGTGGTGGGCGATAGTCTTGACAAGGACATCATGCCGGCCCACGAGGCAGGGTGCCAGACTATTTGGCTCCGAGGCGAGGGCTGGACATCTGCATCTCACAACGGGGACTGTCCCTATTGTGAGACAATCAATGCGCTCGATGAAATATTGGAAATGATTAAAACGAAAAAAACGATATAAGAAATGAATCGAACAAACGTAAAACCAGCAGAAGGCAAGCTGGGTATTTTGGTAGTAGGCAACGGTGCCGTCGCAACGACATTCATGACAGGTGTGCTGATGACCCGCAAAGGACTGACGAAGCCTGTGGGTTCTATGACCCAGTACGATAAGATTCGTGTGGGACGGGGAGCATCGAAGCAATATCTGAAGTACAGCGACATCGTTCCATTGGCCAGCCTCGACGATATCGTCTTTGGCTGTTGGGATGTCTATCCGCAAAATGCTTACCAGTCTGCCGTCTATGCTGAGGTGCTGAAGGAGAAGGATATTGAACCCGTACGTGACGAACTGGAACAGATAGTGCCGATGAAGGCCGCATTCGACCATAATTATGCAAAACGGCTTAGTGGTGATAACGTGAAGTCTTGCGCCACCCGTTGGGAGATGGTCGAGGCGTTGCGCGATGATATCCGCCGCTTCCGTGCCGAGAAAGGCTGTAGCCGTCTTGTGGTGCTGTGGGCTGCCTCTACGGAGATCTATGTGCCAGTCGAAAAGAGTGTCCACTATCATCTGGCTGATCTCGAGACTGCCATGAAGGCTGATGATCGTCAGCATGTTGCCCCCTCTATGTGCTATGCCTATGCGGCACTTTCCGAGGGTGTGCCTTTCATCATGGGAGCACCTAATACGACCGTTGATATCCCCGCTATGTGGGAACTGGCAGAGAAGATGCACCAACCTATCGCTGGCAAGGATTTCAAGACGGGGCAGACGCTTGTCAAGTCAGGCTTCGCACCCATTATCGGCACTCGTTGCCTCGGACTCTCAGGTTGGTTCTCCACAAATATCCTTGGTAACCGCGACGGCCTTGTGCTTGATGAGCCGGAGAATTTCCGTACCAAAGAGGTGTCCAAGCTCTCAACTTTGGAAACCATCCTCAAACCTGATGTTCAGCCTGACCTTTATGGTCACGGTAACGATGAGGACAACCAGTATTACCATAAGGTTCGTATCAACTATTACCCGCCACGTAACGATAACAAGGAGGGTTGGGACAATATCGACATCTTCGGATGGATGGGCTATCCGATGCAGGTAAAGATCAATTTCCTTTGTCGCGACTCCATCCTTGCCGCACCTCTCTGTCTTGACCTCTGCCTGCTTTCAGACTTGGCTGCCCGTGCAGGTCGCTTTGGCATCCAGCACTTCCTCAGTTTCTTCCTCAAGTCGCCGATGTATGACTATACAAAGGGTGAGGAGGCTGTCAATAACCTCTACCAACAGTACACGATGCTGAAAAATGCCATCCGTGAGATGGGTGGTTACGAGGCCGACGAGGAAATTGATTGATAGTAATATGATTATTTTAGCAGATAATCAGGATATTACTCGGGCTGGTATGATGTATGTTTGTGAGCATCAGGAGCCTGTCCTTGAAATCAGTCGCGCTGCCGACAAGACGGAACTGATAGAGCAGTTGAAGTCGCACGGTGAGGCGGTGGTCGTACTAGACTACACCCTTTTCGACATTAACGATATCGAGGAGTTGGAAATCCTGCACGAGCGTTTTCCGCTGGCGAAGTGGATACTCTTCAGTTTCGATCTGTCGCCAGACTTCGTACGTCGCGCCATTGCTTTGTCACCCTTGTTCAGCGTGTTGCTCAAAGACTCACCGCTCTCTGAAATCCGCGACAGTCTTCGCTATGCCGCTCGAGGCCAACGGTTCATCTGTCAGCGAATGGCAGAGATTCTGCTGGCTCCGGCTCAGGACCGTATGGCTGAGGACGTCCGTCTAACCCGTACAGAGATGGAGATTCTAAAAGACATCGCTTTGGGCATGACCACCAGAGAGATTGCCGAGAAACGCTTCTCCAGTTTCCATACTGTCAATACGCATCGGAAGAATATTTTCAGGAAGTTGGGATTGAATACCCTCCACGAGGCAACGAAGTATGCCCTTAGGGCAGGACTAGTCGATTCTGCTGAATATTACATATAAAAAAACCAAGAGTGTCATCACGACAGTCTTGGCTTTTCTTCTAACTAACTTATTATCAACTATTCATTACTCATTCTGAATTCTGGTGCAAAGGTACGAAAAAAGAGGATTGTGGTACAAAAAAAGAGGAAAGAAATTGCAAAAAACCACGTAAACGTTTGCGATATTCGGAGAAAAAATGTACCTTTGCAACCGATTATCACTATTCATTCATAAATCATGACTAACGGAAAACGACGTATATCTTTGAAGGATCTCGCCCAGGAGTTGGGCGTGAGTATAGCTACTGTAAGCAGGGCCCTGCGCAGCTCGCCAGAGATTGGTCAGGAGATGCAGCAGCGTGTGAAGGCACTGGCCAAGAAACTGAACTACCGACCGAACCCCTTTGCACAAAGTCTGCGCAAGGAGGCGCCGAGAGTAATTGGTGTTGTCGTGCCCAACCTCGTGAGCCACTACTATTCCTCGGTGCTCGATGGCATTGAGGATGAGGCGGCCAAGAGCGGATACTCTGTGATCAGTGCCAATACTCACGAGCAGAGCGAAGCCGAAGTGCGCGTCATCGACAACTTCATTGGTCTCCACGTCGAGGGCATCGTCGCCTGCCTGTCGCAGAACACTACAGACTACAGCCACTTTGAGGAGATCTCACAGATGGACATCCCCCTGGTGTTCTTCGGACGTACCTGTTTGCCGGAGAAGTTCTCCAGCGTTACTGCCAATGGCGATGTGGCTGCCCAGGAGGCCACCCAGCATCTTATCGATACGGGTAGCCGTCGCATCGCCTTCATAGGAGGGCCGAATCACCTTGATATGGTGCGCCGTCGTAAGCATGGATATTTGGAGGCTTTGCGTGAGAACCGCATCCCCATTGATCGCGAACTCGTTGTCTGCGAACGCATCGACTACGACTGGGCCCTCGACGCCACACTGCGCCTGTTGCAGAGCGATAACCGCCCGGACGCTATCCTCGCCTTTAACGACATCATCACCTTCGCAGCCTTTACCGCCATCAAGCAGTTAGGCCTGCGCATCCCAGACGATGTCGCTCTGATTGGTTTTACGGACGATGTTCATGCTCAGTACGTCACGCCGAAACTCTCTGCCATTGAGGACCAGTCGCGCCTCATGGGACAAACGGCTTGCCGTCTACTGCTGAAGAACATAGCAGGAGACCGTAAGATATATCGAGAGATTGTTCCCCAGAAGGTTATTATCCGCGAAACCTCTGCCAGACGATAATAGACATTACTCTTATCAAATAATAATAAACAGCCACGCAACCAAAGGTCGCGTGGCTGTTCAATTATAGATGGCACGGGTTATTCAATCACAACCAGTGCATCGTCTTCCATAACACTCTCACCGATTTTCACGCAAATGGCTGTCACCTTGCCATCTTTCTCGGCAGCGAGGTTGTTGGCCATCTTCATGGCTTCGAGCACGATAACCGTATCACCGGCCTTCACCTCATCGCCCTCAGCCACCAGAATGTCGGTGATGACACCAGGCAGCGGGGCCTTGACAGCGTTGGCCTTGTTGACGGCGGCTTTGTTGGCGGCAGGTGCGTCATCGGAAGCGGCGGCAGTGGCGGCTTTCACCACGGGCTTCTTCTTCTCAGGCTCGGCCTGCTTCTCCATCTCTACAGTATATTCTTCACCGTTGACGGTCAGTGTGGCGATGTTATCCGTGATATCACCGACCACAACTTCATACTTATTACCGTTGATTGTATACTTATACTCTTTCATACTCAAAACTCATTTACGGATGTTGTGTGAATGTCTGTGCATAGCCGTTCCACTGTGTGGGGTGGGCACTGATGGTGATGATGCCCGGCTCTGCGTCGTGAACGTTATTGCCTAAGTGCTCGTGGAGCGCAAGGGCAATTGCTGCATATACTTCGTTGTTCATATTATATCCTATAAATAATTACATAGGTATGTTACCATGTTTCTTGGCGGGCAGGGCGTCGCGCTTGGTGGCGAGCTGAGCCAGACCGCGGCAGATGCGGAAGCGAGTGTTGCGAGGCTCGATCACGTCGTCGATGTAACCATACTTCGCAGCCTGATACGGGTTGGCGAAGAGCTCGTTGTACTCGTCCTCCTTCTCGGCGATGAAAGCCTTCACGTCCTCACCAGCCTCCTTCTTGGCCTTGGCTTCCTTAGCGTAGAGCACTGCGGCGGCACCCGAGGCACCCATCACGGCGATCTCAGCAGAGGGCCATGCATAGTTCAGGTCGGTGTGGAGTTGCTTTGAACCCATCACGATGTGCGAACCACCGTATGACTTACGCAGGGTAACGGTGATCTTGGGCACTGTGGCCTCGCCGTAGGCATAGAGCAACTGGGCACCGTGCAAGATGACGGCGTTGTACTCCTGACCAGTACCAGGCAGGAATCCCGGCACGTCGACGAGCGACACGATAGGAATATTGAAGGCGTCACAGAAACGCACGAAGCGGGCACCCTTACGAGAGGCGTTCACGTCGAGCACGCCAGCATAGCATGTCGGCTGGTTAGCCACGATACCCACGCTCTGACCATTGAAGCGGGCAAAGCCCACGATGATGTTCTTGGCGAACTTAGGCTGTACCTCGAAGAACTCGCCGTCGTCAGTGATGGCAGAGATGACCTTGTACATGTCGTAAGCCTCGTTGGGGTTCTCGGGGATGATCTCGTTCAAGCTGTCCTCCATACGGTTGATGGGGTCGTTGGTAGGCTTGAAGGGAGCGGTCTCCATGTTGTTCGAGGGGATGTAGCTCAGCAGGGTCTTCAACATCTGAATACCTTCCTCCTCAGTGGCAGCGGTGAAGTGGGTCACACCCGACTTCGTGGCATGTACTGAGGCACCACCGAGGTGTTCCTGGTCGATGTCCTCACCCGTGACGGTCTTCACCACCTTCGGGCCTGTGAGGAACATGTATGAGGTGTTCTCCATCATCAGCGTGAAGTCGGTGAGGGCAGGGGAGTATACAGCACCACCGGCGCATGGGCCGAAGATACCAGAGATCTGTGGGATCACACCCGATGCGAGGATGTTACGCTCGAAAATCTCAGCATAGCCTGCGAGGGCGTTGATACCCTCCTGAATACGAGCACCACCTGAGTCGTTGATGCCGATGACGGGAGCACCCATCTTCATGGCCATATCCATCACCTTGCAGATCTTCTGGCTCATGGTCTCCGACAGAGAACCGGCATG
>JAEEGJ010010349.1_pt1 | contig 24352 bp, 17 predicted proteins | sample 8958761 | NCBI WGS metagenome assembly JAEEGJ01 (sample SAMN16246546, study PRJNA631951) | gut metagenome | biome: gut microbiome; feature: rumen; material: RS-attached | host: Bos | place: Iran: Karaj | collected 2018-10 | reverse complement strand
TCTTAGCGTAGCGAAGGTGGGGGGAGATCTTCGTTTCAGGCGGGGTTCAAGCCCCGACTGAAATGAGATGCGGAGCATCGTTTTGTTACCGAGGAAACGCTGAAAGCGTTTTCGAGGTGACTTTGACTTTTATGTGCATCTGTTAAGGACATATAAAGTTTCAGTGTTTTGGGGACAGGATAAAAGGGTGTTATTATGAGAATACGGGTAGCAGTGATTTTCGCCATACTCATAGTTATTCTGACAATATGTGCTTTACTGGCCAGGCGTTCGCGCAAGGCCATAAGCGCTTCTGTCGCTTTTTTGGTGGCTTCTTTTATCCCGCCCGTTATGGGAAATCTGATCCTTCTCTGTACCGATAATCAGACATTTGCCACTTTCGGTTACTATTTGTATTTCATAGGAATGGACATAATAATGTATGCCCTTCTCGGATTTACTTTCCGTTATTGTAATGTTAAATGGCTGTTTAAAGCGTTGCCGTACATTGTGTATTCGCTTCTTATCATAGATGTGGTTCAGTTCCTGCTGAATCCGTTCATCGGATATTCGTTTGAACTTGAGCCCACACAGGTTGATTTTTCGACCTACTACAAGCTGGTACCGAAGCCCGGACAGTTATATCACCGTATAGTGGATTATGCTATTTTCGGGTCTATCATAGTGATCTTTATCTATAAGATGTGCAGTTCACTGCGTATATATATTGAAAAATACCTGGTCATTCTGACAGCCATGATCATCGGCGGTGCCTGGCAGACGTTCTATATCATATCGGGAACGCCGGTGGATCTTTCAATGCTGGGTCTTGCATCCATAGGTCTTCTGATATTCTATTTCGCAATCTATTACAGACCCATGCGTCTACTGGACAGGATGCTTGCAAGTATGGCGTCCGAGATGCCGGAGTCGTTATTCTTCTTTGATCTGAACGGGGTATGTATCTGGGCAAATGAAAACGGAAGAAAGCTGGCCTCTCTTGAAGAGAATGATTATGCATCCGCAAAGGAGTCGCTGGAGGAAACTTTCGGAAGCCTTGAGCGTGAGGAAGAGGAATGGACCGACAACATGAAGGTCGATACCATATTCGGTGTAAGATATTACGTTCTTGAGATGAATACGGTTCCTTATACCGAAGAGAAAAATGCAGGTTCGTTCCTTAGCGTCAGGGATATTACGGTTGAGCATCTTGCACTGCAGCGTGAGACTTATACCGCAACCCATGATCTCTTGACGGATCTTTACACCAGGGAGCATCTTTTTGATACCATTGAAAAAACCATCCGGGAGGATCAGGAGACAAATTATCTGGTGGTATACACAAACGTAAACAATTTCAAGATAATAAACGATGTGTTCGGGAACACTTTCGGAGACTGTGTTTTAAAGGCCATAGCCGACAAGATCAGATTGCTTATGACCGACAGATGTATCTACGGTCGTATAGTCGGTGATACTTTCGGAATGTTCATCCCGGAGGATGATTATGATGAAAAGAAATTTGTCGAGACACTGTCGCATTTCCGTGTTACCGCAGGTTCAAGAAGCCATAATGTTCTTATCCACTTAGGCGCATACCATGTTCCTCATGATCCCGAAATGGAAGCGGCAACCATGTTTGACCGTGCGCGAATGGCATTTTCGAGTATCAAGGATGATTATCAGATATTAATTAAATACTATGATGACAATATGAGGGAAAAAGTACTATGGGATCAGAATATTTCATCCCAGCTTCCCGGAGCGCTTAAGAAAAGACAGATCATCCCGTATCTTCAGCCGATCGTGGATACCAATGGGAACCCTGTCGGAGCGGAGGCGCTTGTCAGATGGATACATCCCGAGAAAGGCTTCATGCCTCCGGGACTCTTCGTTCCCGTTTTTGAGAAGAACGGTATGATCGCAGAGATAGACAAGTATATGTGGAGATGTGCCTGCGAGATACTGTCAAGGTGGAAGAAAGAGGGTAGGGATTATTTTATTTCGATAAATATTTCTCCGAAGGATTTCTATTTCATGGATGTTGTTGAGGAGATTGAAAATCTTGTTAAAGAGTACGGAGTCGAAACTTCTAAGCTTCGTATAGAGATAACGGAAACCGTTATGATGACCAACACGGAGAACAGTGTGGCCATCATCAGGGAGTTCCAGCAGGCCGGCTTCATTGTGGAAATGGATGATTTCGGAAGCGGATATTCTTCGCTTAACATGTTAAAGGATATGCCTGTCGATATTATAAAGATCGATATGGGTTTCCTAAGGAAATCCGAAGCGGATGACAGAGCTAAGAAGATCCTGCATAACATCCTTAACATGACCTATGATTTAGGTATCGTTTCACTTACGGAAGGCGTTGAAACGGGAGAACAGTACAAGATGCTTACCGATATGGGATGCCGCCTGTTCCAGGGTTATCATTTTGCAAAGCCAATGCCCGTTGAAGATTTTGAGAAGTGGACCTCATAATAAAAATTTGTTTATTGTACACAAAGAGCCTGAAGGAATGTTCCTTCAGGCTCTCTTCTTTAACACATAAAGATCAAAGCTTCTTCGCTTCGCTCAGAATGACACATACTTAATGCAATTCTCTTATATGTGTAAATATTAAGAATATTAAAGTCTCTTGGCAAGTTCCTTTGAAAGCTCCTCATAACCGGGCTTGCCGAGAAGAGCAAACATGTTCTTCTTGTAGCTCTCAACGCCGGGCTGGTTGAAAGGATTTACTCCTAAGATATAACCGCTTATGCCGCACGCAAACTCAAAGAAATAGAAGAGCTGGCCGAGTGAATGCTCGCTTCTGTCGGGAATATAAACCTTGAGCTGGGGAACTCCGCCGTCGGTATGCGCAAGCTGTGTACCCTTCATTGCGCTCTTGTTTACGAAATCTACCGTCTTTCCTGCAAGATAGTTAAGTCCGTCAAGGTCTACATCTTCTTTCTCGATGATGATATCCGTATCCGCGCCGTCGAGCTCTATAACAGTCTCGAAAAGTGTTCTCTGTCCATCCTGAATGAACTGACCCATAGAATGCAGATCCGTGGTAAGATCTACAGCTGCGGGGAAGATACCCTTCTGATCCTTGCCTTCGCTCTCTCCGTAGAGCTGCTTCCACCACTCGGCAACATAATGAAGTGCCGGCTCGTAGTTAGCAAGTACTTCAATGGATTTACCCTTGCGCAGAAGGATGTTACGTGTAGCCGCATACTGTAGGGCGGGGTTCTTGTCATATTCTGCTTCAAGACAGATCTTTCTCATATCCCTCGCGCCCTTCATAAGAGCATCGAGATCTGCACCGCTGACAGCGATGGGAAGGAGACCTACAGCGGTAAGCACGGAGAATCTTCCGCCTATGTCATCGGGAACAACAAACTCTTCGTAGCCTTCTTCGTCCGCAACCTTCTTTAAAGCTCCCTTTGCCTTATCGGTAGTTGCGTAGATCCTCTTGTTAGCTTCTTCTTTTCCGTACTTGTCGATCAGCATCTTCTTAAAGATCCTGAAAGCAATTGCAGGCTCGGTTGTCGTACCGGATTTACTGATCATGTTTATGGAGAAGTCCCTGTCACCGATGACATCCTTTAAGTGAGCCATGTACTGGGTGCTGATGCTGTTTCCTACATAATAGATCTCGGGAGTCTTGCGTTGCTCCTTGGAAATGTTGTTGTAGAAGCTGTGACGAAGAAAATCGATAGCGGCTCTTGCGCCTAAATATGAGCCGCCGATACCGATGACAAGCAGTACGTCGGAATCGGACTGGATCTTTGCTGCAGCTTTTTTAATGCGGGCAAATTCGTTCTTGTTATACTTTGAGGGAAGATCTATCCATCCCAAAAAGTCGTTGCCTGCTCCGGTCTTGCTTACAAGCTCTTCCTTAGCGCTTAACACAGTTTTCTCAAAATTCTTAAGTTCATCACGGCTGATGAAGCCTGAAGCGGCTGAATTGTCAAATGTTACTTTTTTCATGATCGTAAAGGTACCGCTTAAATATACGGTGCCGTCCTCCTTTTTTGCGTAAATATTGTTTTATTAAATTTTTTTATTCATCGTCATCGCCGAACATATCGTCATATTCTTCGTTGTCCATCAGTTCGTCAAATGCTTCGCTGGCAGCTTCGAATTCTTCGTCATCCTCGATGTCGTCAAGATCGTAATCGCCTTCACCGTTGTCTATGAAACGGTAGAGCAGGTAATCACCGTCAGGATCGTTTTCGGGAAGAAGGGCTATGTAATCCCTTTCCCCGCAGGGATAGATAGCTATGACGTCACAGGTAAGTTCGGAACCGTCTTCTAAGGTCAGTGTTACCTGATCGAATGCATCCTCCATGTTCTCGTCGTCAAAGTTCTGGTTGTTTTCGCTCATGGGAATCCTCCTTGTTTTTTATGAATAAATGCCTTTCTCGTACGGCATTCATTTTACATATGATATCATTATTCTTCGGGTTTGTTGTTAACTACCGCGCTGTCAAATATAATAGCTTCAGCCTTATCATGAAGGACATACCCCTCGATCGTTTTGCGAGCATCCTCTTTAGAGATCTGCTCATATATTTCCTCTTCGGAAGTGAAGCCGTATTCCTCAAAGAAGGTTTTATCAAAGGCTGCTTTATACTCTTCTTCGGTCAAGGTCAGGTTTTCGGTCTTTACGATCTCGTCAAGGACGTAGTTGTATTTTACGGACATTTCGACTTCATTATGCAGCATTGCATAGTATTCCGTTTCGGTGATGCCCCATATATAACCGAAATAGGTAGCTCCGTCCACACCGAAGCTTTGCATGGCCATATAATCGTAATAGTCTTTTGCATCCTTTTCTTCGTAAGCAATCTGTTCTTCAATCTGTCCGCTGAAAATCGCATTATCAAGGAGTTTTGTGATAATATCGTTTTTCATCTGGGAATCCGCCATTTCCTTTGCCTGGGCCTTAAGTGTCTCGCGGGCGTTGTCCTTATATTCCTGAATGGTCTTGCAGGTTGAATTTTCAGCGACCAGTTCATCGGTAAGCTCGGGAGCAACATATTCGTAGGCTTCATTTATGTTAATAAGGAAAGTAGCCTCTTTTCCGGAGAGATCTCCGTATCCTTCGGGAAATGTGAGATTCAGTGAGAAGGAGTCTCCGACGTTTTTGCCGATAAGTCCGTTTTCAAAATCTTCGAACAATAAATGTGAACCGATCGTTATTTCCTCACCTGTGGCCGATCCGCCTTCAAAGACTTCACCGTCTATCGTACCGACATAATCGATCACAACGTTATCGCCTTCCTTTAGCGATCTGCCTTCTATGGGAGTTTCCTCTTCAAGAGATCTGCGGAAATACTCCAGGGCAGCTTCAACATCTTCATCGGTAACCTCGGGAAGCTCATAGTCAACCTCTATACCTTTATACTGGCCGAGAACCGTGGTAACACTGAAAGGAGGCTCGACAAGAGGTGCCGGCTCTTCCGTAGGTGACGGCGAATCTGTAGGGGTATCCGTACCCGTTACATCGGGAGAGGCGGTAGGAGCATCGGTGTTTGAAGGATCGGGTGTTACCGTGACTGTTACATTTGGAGTAACGTCGATATCTACCACAACGGTTGTAGGAGCCGGTGTTTCACTTGTTTCTCCGCTGGTACCGGTCTGTTTGTTATCACCGGATTTATCCGTCTTGTTCTTGTCATCCGATTTAGCCAGCGAAACTACGATAAAAACTATCATTCCTATGATAACTGCGGCAAGGATCAGAACGATCGCGATAAGCGTTGTCGGAGACTTTGGCTTTTCAACCGGCTGCGTCGGAGTTTTATTCTCTTCGTCGAAAGCTTCCGATGCCTTGCTGTTTTCGGCAATACCGGCAGCATCGGCAGCATCCGCAGTCTCTGCAGTGTCGACAGTATTCTCATTATCAGAGGTGTCGGCAGGTGTCAGGGTTTCTTCTTCATTGTAATTTTCTTCACTCATTAAATTTGTTCCTTTTACTATTTCTTTAATTTCGTAACTGTTCCTGTAACCGTGTCAGGGAAAAGAACGTGATTCGATTACAGAGTATAACACTTTTTAAGGAAAAATTCAACTGTTATACCAAGCAGCGAGAAATATCTTTGGTTTATCCCGCAAACCATCGGCCCGATGCCCCACACGGAAGCACAAGACCCGATTCCTTTACGGGAAGTCCTATCTCATCAGCTTCAACACTTCCGCCGAAACGTTTTGCGACAAGTGTGTTCAAAAGATATGAAAGAACAGCGGGCTGTAATCCGGTAGTATAAGAATTAATAAGTACGAAGAGAGGCTTTTTTGAAAGGACTCCGGTACAGAGTTCCACAAAGGGGTAAAGGCTTTCTTCAAGTTTCCAGATCTCGCCCTTTGGACCGCGTCCGTAAGAAGGAGGATCCATTATTATGCCGTCATAAAAGCTTTCCCTGCGTATCTCGCGCTCGACGAACTTTTTGCAGTCGTCTACGATATATCTTACGGGAGCTTCCCCGAGTCCGGACAAGGCGGCGTTTTCCTTTGCCCAGCCGACCATTCCCTTTGAGGCGTCAACGTGTGTTACGGCGGCTCCTGCTGAGGCACAGGCTATGGTAGCGCCTCCGGTATAGGCAAAAAGGTTGAGTATTTTTATCTGCCTTCCGGGTTCCGATCTTTTTACCGATGAAAGAAGGCTTCGCATCCAGTCCCAGTTGACGGCCTGTTCGGGAAAAAGACCGGTGTGTTTAAAACTGAAGGGCTTGAGGTTAAACTTCAGATCCTTATAAGAAATGCTCCACTGTTCGGGGAGACTGAAGAACTCCCATTCTCCACCGCCCTTTGCACTGCGGTGATAGTGTGCGTTAAGCCTGTTCCATTCCGTTCCCTTTTTTGGGGTATCCCAAATTACCTGGGGATCGGGACGCAGAAGGATGTATCTGCCCCAGCGTTCGAGCTTTTCTCCTCCGGAACAGTCTATCACTTCATAATCCTTCCAATTGTCTGCAACCCACATATTTTCCTCCGTATCGGCTTTTTACAGGTCTTCCTCGAAGATCTCGTCAAAGGTAAAGATGAATTCCGTTCCTTCGCCGACTTTGCTTTTGACGTCGATGGTCCCGCCGTGCTTCAAAGCAATCTGCTTGGCTATGGGAAGACCGAGGCCGGTACCCTTTTCGTTTTGTTTTAGTTTTGATTTATAGAATTTCTCAAAGATATACGGCAGCTCCTCTTCACTAATTCCTATGCCTTCGTCACGTATGCTGCAAATGACTTTTCGCTTGACGGAAGTAAGGTTTAAGTGGATGGTCTTTCCGGGATCTGAGAATTTGATTGCGTTATCAAGTATTACTATGAACATCTGGCGAAGACGGTCGTAATCACCCATGATCATGTATACGCTGCTTTCACGGTGCATTTCGAATTGTATGCCTTTTTCGGTAGTGATGGCCAATGCGCTTCGCACAATCTCGTCGAAGATGTGTACTACATTGACCGGCTCCGCGTCTATCTTGAAATCGGGATTCTGCATCTTGGAAAGGGTGAGCAGATCGCCTACAAGACGTTCCATACTCTTACACTCCGCAAGTATCCTGTTGTTGTACTGCTTTATCTTATCGGGGTCTGTTACGACACCGTCGACCATTGATTCGGTATAGGCTCTGACTACGGCTATGGGAGTACGGAGTTCATGCGAAACGTTTGCAAAGAAATCCTGACGCATCTGCTCAAGATTGTTTGCTTCCTGCTGGTTTTTACAAAGTCTGTCTGCAAGCAGGTCAATGCTCTTTGCCATTTCACCGATCTCGTCGTTGCGGATGAGTCCGGTCTTTGCGGTATAGTTTCCGTCCTGAAGCTCTTTTGTCACGTTCCTTACCTTCATGACGGGTCTTGTTATCTGGCTTGCGAAAAGAATCGAGAGGCCTATTGAGAGCAGCAGGGCGAAAATACTGCTGGAAAAGATCATCCTGGCACCTGTACGGTTCATTTCATCGACGTCGGTCATCGCTTCTATGATGATCAGTGCTCCCGAGACTTCGTTTTTGCTTCCGTAAATGGGGATGCCTGCAGCGATCGTTGTCGCGTCGTGGATCTGACTGAAAAATGAGTTGATCCCGGTTTTTCCCTTTAATGCGGATTCAAGCAGTTCCGAGAATTCCGTTTGAGAGGTAATGGTCTCGGATTTTACTGTTTCAAGGGATTTGATGAGCGAGTCCTTTGCTGCCGGATTGGAAATGATCCAGATTTCGCCGGATTCAATCTCGTTGAATACCTCAAGATATGAAATGGCACCTTCGTAGTCATCATCGAGGGCGAACCCCATGATGGTATTGGCTGCGCTTTTCCCGACTCTTTCAAGTTCTGCGCTTCTGTGATCGATATTCGAATTGTTGTACAGGTTAAGAAAAGTCCAGCCCAGAACCAGTGAGAACAACAGCAGCAGTACCACGTAGTAACTGAAGACCCTTAAAAATATACTGCTTATTATTTTTTTGCCTTTTAAAGCCAACGCTTTCACCTCTTATAAAGAACAGTATCAGTTTTTTGAGTCCTTGTTTATAACGAATTTATAGCCTGCACCCCAGACCGTCTTGATGCTCCAGTCGGGATGGGGATAGGCATCAAGCTTGCCCCTGATACGTTTTATATGGGTATCGACGGTACGCGTTTCACCGTAGTAATCATAACCCCAGATGCTGTTTAAGAGGTTATCCCTCGTAAAGAGCTTTTCAGGGTTGTTGGCAAGCGTCCATACCGTTTCAAGCTCTTTTTTCGTCATGCTTACCTGTACATCGTCCATATACAGTGAATATTCTTTTATGTCTATTGTCATGTTGCCTATAGTAAGTCGTGTGCGTTCGCCGTCGGAATGATCCTGTCTGGTCATACGTCTCATAACCGCACGGACTCTTGCCATGACCTCGCTGGGGCTGAACGGCTTGACGATATAATCGTCTGCGCCGATGTCAAGACCCATGATCCTTTCAAAATCTTCACCGCGGGCGGTTACAAGTATTACCGGTGTATCGGAAACGGCTCGTATGTTTCGGCATACCTCATAGCCGTCCATTTTGGGCATCATGACATCAAGCAGGACAACTGCCGGGCAGTATTCCTTAAATTTGCTTAAGGCATCTTCTCCGTCTGTGGCAACAAGAGGCTCAAAACCCTCTTTTTTTGCATAGTTTGCGAGAACATCCGTAATATCCGGATTGTCATCTGCTATCAATATATACTGAATGTTTCCTGAACTCATGGCGGATTCCTTTCTTTATAAGAAATATGTATGCTGTTTACAAAGTAACCAACATACATATTCTAACAGATTAATCGGGTTTTGACTATATAAATATTAAAAAAATTTGATAAGTTCACATCTTTGTTACAAAAGCGTCTTATTTTTGACAAGAACAGAGGTTAGTATATCCTTGCTTTAATAACAGACAAATCTGGAAAAAGGAGGGTATATTATGAAGAATAGATTTTCATTGTTTATGAAGATAGCTTTTACTGTACTCATCCTTACTCTTTTTGTTATATTTGTTCCTGACGGGGTTGATGCTGACGCTGCCGAGAATACGATAACGCTTAACGTTACCGAGGTTGCGATCACAAAGGACAGCAAGTTCAAGCTTCGAGTATACAATGTTCCGAAAAACGCCGTTGTGGAGTTTGCTTCGGATGATATATCTGTAGCGGTTGTCAACAAGAGGACAGGTTATATTACCGCCCTTTCAAACGGAGAATGTACCGTAACCGTTACGGTTACCGCAGGTTCCGTAAACGAGACGCTTAAGTGCAACGTTGTTGTCGGACCGGCAGCCATAAGCGTTAAGCTTACAAAGACAGAGCTTGTTCTTTGCGAAGGTATGAGAAAGGTTTTAAAGACTATTGTTTCTCCGCTTAATACGGTTGAGAGACCGGTGTTCTATTCGACAGATAAAAATGTTGCATCCGTTACTTCTGTTGGCAGAGTAAGGGCAAAGGCCGAGGGAGAAGCAACCATAATCGCGTTCCTTACCAACGGTGAGTCTGCAGAATGCAAGGTAATTGTTTTATCGGAAGAAGATTACGAGCAGTATGTTGAGAACGGCACGCTGGAAGGCCTGCTGGATAATCCTCCGGATGATAATATGGGTTCGGATGACAATAAGGGCACAGATGACGAACAGAACAATGACGGAGAAAGCGGTCAGGAAGAAGCAAACGAAGAAAGGTGATCACTTTTCCGAGACCTTGAGGCTTTTCAGATAAGCTTTCTGCTCTGCAGTGATACGGTAGCTTTCGATTGATTTCTGTATTGTCATGTTATGAGTCCGGGGAGCAAGCTTCTTTTCTTCTATGAAAAAGAGCGCGGATTCAAACTGCTTGGCAAGCGCAGTAGCAAAGTACCAGGCGATCATCATATTGACATAGTAGTCATCTGACCGGATGGCGGCAACCGTTTCCGGGTAAGATATATCATAGGATTCATCAAGAAAATGTTCCATCAGCATTTTGATGGCAAAACGAACAGTATAAGTGTGGGACGAGTTGAGCCACTCCTTTATCCGTGGCAACAGCAAGTCCCTGTTTTTTTTGAAGATCTTGGGCGACATCTGGTCACAGGTTGCCCAGTTGTCCACAAACGGGAGAAAAACTTCCAGCTTTTTCATGCATTCCGTGCAGTTTTTCATCTCGGATATTATGAAGGCGTGAAGCTGGTTCTCCTCGAAAAAGGCATGGGGCAGTTTTGCAAGGAATCCCTCTACAGCCTTTTCTTTTACAAGATGTTTTGCAAGCTCCCTCAGTGCCGGAGTCCTTACTCCGATGATGGTTTCCGGATCGACGGTAGGGATAAGCTTTGCCTGAAAGTCGCGGTACTTAACATCCTGCTGCTCTAGCAGGCTTTTTTTGATTTCCTCTGTGATCATTTTATATTCCCCCATATTTTCATGTCGTTCTGTTTTCAAGTCATTCCGTCTTCAAGTCATTCCGTCTTCAAGTCATTCCGTCTTCATGTCATTCTGAGCGAAGCGAAGAATCTTTTAGCCTTATGCAAAGATCCTGTAACAAGTATAGTTTAAAGCGTCATTATAATCAAGTACTTTTCAAAAAACTCCTTTTTCCCGAATATTGACGAAACCAAATATTTTTGTTATAATGCAATGTTAATTATAAAATTAACCTGATGATGTTGAAATAGTTTACTGTACAGGAAGAACCGGGAGGTCATAACGGGATGAAAAATTGGAAGACCTGGAAAATTGTTTTGTTTATAGCTCTGTGCGTTTGTATGAATGTGGGAGGAAAGCTGCTGTCTGTATGGCTTGAACTTCCTTTGTGGGCTGATTCCTTTGGTACCGTTTTGTGTGCTTATGTGGCGGGACCTGTCTGCGGTGCCATGGTGGGACTTACCGGAAACATGGCATATTGTGTGGTAAATAATCTGTCCGCTGCATATTCCGTTACCAGTATCGCGCTTGGTGTCATAGTAGGTATCGCCGCAAAACAGAACTGGTTTGAAAGGCTTTACGGTTTTATGAAGGTTGCTTCTCTGACGATGCTTACAGCGCTGGTCGTATCCGTTCCCGTGAATCTGATCGTTTCACAAGGCTATACCGGAAATAAATGGGGCGACGGAGTCATAGATTTTCTTCTTGACAAGGAATGGCCCCGGTTTCTGTGCGTGGTCTTAGGGCAGCTGGCAATAGAGTTTATTGATAAAATGCTTACCATAGCTGCTGTTTACCTGGTTATCATGTTCAGGAACATACGCCGTAACAAGAATAATGAAGAGATTAAAAGCAGAAGCAGCATAGCGGGCGCCGCTATTGTGCTGTGTATTTTATTAGGATTATCGGCTCCGGTAAAGGTCAAAGCGGATACTTCCGCCGAACTCCCTGATTACAACGATTATGTAAAAACCGTTTACAGCAGTAACAACGGTCTGCCCTGCGGTGAAGCAAACGATATCGCTCAGACCAATGACGGTGTTCTCTGGATCGGTACATATGCAGGATTATATCGTTACAACGGGCGTGAATTCCGCTGGATAGATAATTATGAATCCGTAAAGAATGTAAATTGTCTTTATGTGGATGAAGAGGGACGTTTGTGGATCGGTACCAATGATAACGGTCTTTCCATAGTCATACGTGAGAAGGTTGTAAATGTGCTCGATATGTCGGACGGCCTTCCTTCGAATTCCGTGCAATGCATCACACGTGCTTCCGATGGATATTACTATGTCGGAACCACCGGCAGCCTGCAGATCCTTATGATGAATAACGGACTTAAATCGGCAGGAACTCTTTCGGATGTAAATTATGTCGACAGCATTACAGCGGATGAGCTTGGTCATGTGGCAGCCGTTACTTCCGACGGAAGGTTATTCCTGATAAAAAATGGTGAGATCCTGGCGTCGTTCAAGCATGAGGATGAGCATGGGGATGATAACGAAGGTGTGAAGGAGCTTTTTAACTGCTGTGCGTTCGCACCGGACGGGACTTTGCTCGTGGGGACTTCAACCAATCATATTCATTATTATGACGTATCCGGTGACAATTTTAAAGAGACAGGCGTAAAAATCTGCGAAGATATAAAAAGCATTAACAATATTAACTTTTTAAATAACGGAACATATTTTCTTTCTACTGACAGCGGAGTGTCATATATAGATGAGAACGGTTATCATCGCCTAAATACAAATGATTTCAACAACTCTATAGACAATATGCTGTATGACTACCAGGGAAATCTTTGGTTTACATCCTCGAGGCTCGGCCTGCTCCGTCTGGCAAAATCCCCGTTCAAGGATATTTACGGTGCCATAGGTATGGAGAGGCGTGTAGTAAACGCGATTGTTTTCTGGCAGGGAAACTATTACATCGGTACGGATAATGGACTGGATGTAGTGGATAAGGCTTGTCATGACCAGATAAAAAACAATCTGACCGAAGAACTGGACGGAATACGTATCCGATGTATGTATGTGGACGGAAACGATCATCTGTGGGTTTGTACTCGTAACAGCGGTTTGAAGGAGTATTCTCCCGATGGTGAAAGCTGGTCATACAATGAGGAAAACGGCAGCTTTGGAAACAGTGCCCGAGTAGTTACAGGGCTTTCGGACGGAACGATCTTAGCCGCGGGAGATACCGGAATAAGTTATATCAGGGATCATGAGGTAAAAAGGACTATCCGTAAAGAGGACGGACTGATAAATCCTATGATCTTGACGATCACCGAACGAAGTGACGGAACGATACTTGCAGGAACTAACGGCGACGGTATTGCTGTGCTTAAAGACGGTAAGGTGGTGAGGATGCTCACCAGAGATGACGGATTGAGCAGCGGCGTTATCCTGCGTACGATAAAGGATCCCAAATCGGAGGGCGTTTTCCTGGTTACCAGCAACAGCCTCTGTTATCTTGATACGGAAGGTACAATCCGGGTATTGGATAAATTCCCTTATTTCAACAACTATGATATCTGGGTTAAGGACGAGGATACGTTCTTCGTAATGTCAAGTGCGGGAATTTATGTGGTGGAGCGTGATGAACTGGTTGAAGGCGGCGAGCTCGCATGGGAGCTTCTAGATGCCAGAAGGGGTTTGGGAACCTCACTTACCGCAAATTCGTGGAACTATTACAATGGAAACAAAGAACTGTTTCTTCCGTGTGATACGGGTGTTTATCAGATTGATGTTGAAAAATACAACAGTGATGTAAGATCCTACCGTATGCAGCTGGCATCTGTAAAAGTGGACAATGTCATGCAGCCGATCGACAGGACCGGAGCCATTACCATAGGTCAGGGTGTCAGCCGTGTCGAGCTTGCTCCTGAAATCCTGAACTATACCATCCAGGAGCCTAATGTAGGTTACTTCCTTGAAGGCTATGATTCGCAATGGACGATCGTTCCGCAGAACAGCCTGAACAATATAATTTATGTCAATATCCCTTCAGGCAAATATACGTTCCATCTGGCGATATTTGACAGTGCAGGCGATAAAGTCCTTGAGGAGCGTAAGTTTGAAGTTGTTAAAGAAGGCGAGTTTTACGAGCAGCCCGGATTTTCCGTTTATATGCTTGTCATTCTTTCGCTGTCACTGATCTGGTTTACATGGCTTATTGTTCAACGACAGTTAAACAAACAGCAGATAAAGATAAACATGGCCAATCAGACGGTCATGGCTATAGCGAACGCAGTCGATGCAAAGGACGTGCGTACACATCAGCATTCAACCCGTGTTGCTGAGTATTCCGCACTTATAGCGAAGGAAATGAACTGCTTCAAGTGGTGGAGGAAAAATAAGGAAATTTCGAATCTGAAAAAAGCCGCACAAATGCACGACATCGGAAAGATCGGCGTTCCGGACAGCGTATTGAATAAGGTCGGACGACTGACCGATGAAGAGTATGTTAAGATGAAATCCCATGTTTTGCGCGGCGCGGAGATATTAAAGGACTTTACGCTGGTTGAACATGTTGTGGACGGAACGAGATACCATCATGAGCGTTTCGACGGACGCGGGTATCCGGACGGACTTAAAGGTGAAGAAATCCCGCTTTACGGACGTATCATCGGTGTGGCCGATGCCTTTGACGCCATGACCTCCAATCGTGTCTACCGAAACTGTATGGATACGGATTATGTTGTTAAAGAAATGCAAAACGGACGCGGAACTCAGTTTGATCCTGTAGTTATAGATGCATTCATGCGTCTCCTGGAAAAGAAAGTGATCGACCTGGATGAGCTTTACGCACAGAAACAGGCAGAGATCCAACAGGCAGAGGCCGATCAGGAGGCGCAGGCTGAACTGAAACGACGAGTTGAGGAGGATAAAAAGATCCAGGAAGCTCAGATGAAGAGCGAAGACAAGAAAGGAGCAGAAGAATGAAGCGTATATACATTACAACAGCATTGACCTGTGCGATCCTGCTGGCCGCTTTTATCGGATGCTTACGTCTTTTGCACCTTTCGGGCGGAAAGGAAAATCTGAAGATCGGCTTTATATATGACAATGACGAAAGTACTCCGTATACTTACAATTTCTCTCTTGCAAAAGACGCCTTGGAGAAGAAATACGGTGAAAATGTTGAAATACTGACCCGCAGCAACGTACTGGACGATGAGATGGAAGAGCCTTTGCGTGAGCTTGCTTCCGAAGGCTGTGATATAATTTTCTTTAACGGCTACAGCGAATTGGTTATGAAGCTTGCCCCGGAATATCCCGATATTCAGTTCTGTCAGACCTCATATATGGATATGAACGGTAAGACGGTACCCCAAAATTATCATACCTTTAAGGGCGAAGCTTATCAGGGCAGGTATGTGAGCGGGATTGCGGCCGGTATGAAGATAAAGCAGATGATTTCCGAGGGGATGATTACGGAAGACCAGGCTCTGGTCGGTTTTGTGGCGGCATTCCCTACTTCCGAGGTTATCTCGGGATATACTGCATTTTTACTGGGTATAAGATCGGTGGTTCCCCAGGCTGTTATGAGGGTTATCTATACCTATACATGGAGCAGCTATGCTCACGAAAAGAATGCTGCACAAAGGCTTATTGACGACGGATGCGTGATCATTTCACAGCATACCGACACTATAGGCCCCGCTATTGCCTGCGAGGAGGCTTCACAGAAAAAAGAGGTCTGCTTCGTCGGCTTCAATCAGAGTATGTCGGAGGTAGCTCCCGCGGCTTCTCTGGTTACATCAAGAGTGTGCTGGGAACCTTATGTGCTCTCCGCAGCTGAGGCAGTTAAAAAAGAAAAAAGCATTGAATCCGTTGTTGCGGGCAACATTAACGGAACGGATGCCTTTGCAGGCTTTGATAAGGGCTGGGTGGAGATGATTGACCTTAATATGCAGGTTGCGGCTCCCGGGACTGAGGAGGCTATGAACAGTGCAATAGCAAAATTTAAAAAGGGTAAAGTAGATTTTGTCTTCAAGGGAGATTATATCGGCAAAGATCATGATGATCCGTCGGTTACTTACGATTTAAGCAAAGGATATATTGAGAACAAGAATACTTCATATCCGCTGTTTAATTATATGCTTTCGGAAATAATCACCGTGGTTGAATAAAAGAGGCAAGAACAGAGAGGAGATTCCTGACAGATGAACAACAGGGACATGAGACTTAAAAAATGGAAAAAGGTAATGCTTTGCTTAACACTGGCACTTTCGATGATGCTGGTAGCTTGTAAGTCTAAAGAACAGCAGCCGTTTAAGAATTCCGGGACTTCGGATGCCGATGTTATGACAGAGCCGACAGAGCAGGCAGATACCGAAGCGAACGAAAACAAGCTTTCGCTCAGTGACATCGAGAAGCTGGCAAAAGAAAATGTATATCATGTGCACTGGTACACTTCGACAGAGGGTGATTTTCCCGCGGGCACATCCTTTATCATGGATTCGGATAAATTCGGCGGAAGGATACTTGTCACAGCTTTCCATTATCTGATACCTGACGGGGAAGAAAGTACCTTTAAGGGAAAGGATCTTCCAAATTTCGTTCAGGGCGGAACAGTGCTTCATATGAAAAGCGGAGAGACAACCGGAGCAAGCCTTAAAAACTGTATTGTGATCGAGGATGCTCAGGCAGTACCCGCCATTGACAAGGATGTTGCGGCGTTCACCCTGTATAATGCGGACAAACTGAATACCCTGCCCCTTTCGACTCATTCCATACAGATGGGCGATAAGCTCTATCTCCTGGCAAGTCTTTGGAAGGGTGAAAATATCAATGAAAACTGCGTATATGAAGGTACTGCGGTTTTGGATATGCATGGGCAGCTTACCTTCAAATTTGACAAAAACTATGAGACAATGGGTGCCAGCGGCGGTCCGATAATCAACGAATACGGTGAGGTTGTCGCTATACATATGGCGTCTACCCAGGACAATTCTTATATGTACGGACATTCATCGGAAAGCTTCCGTAATCAGATAAACGCCGGGACCGTTTCGAGTGTCACCTATGAAGAAAAGGCTGAACTGCCGGAGGATTCTCAGGAAGAAGAGGCACCGGAGTATTATCACAAAGCCGGCGATCTTACGGCTGAAACTTACTTTTTCGATCTTGAGATAACAGGCGCACAGATAGTTGACAGCATCGGAGATGTTAAGGCTCCCGAGGGACAGAAATTTGCTGTTGTAAGTATGACTATCAGTACAGAAGGCCTGAATATGGATGACTTCGAATTATACAGTGATGATTTCTGGATGATGTGGGGAGACGATTATTCCATCGGATATGATGAAAAAGAGCTTGACGGTATAGCCGGTGAGGTCACGACGATCAAGGACAATTCGAAGAATTATGTAAAATATGCTTTTCTGATACCGGAAAATCCCGAATATCTGATGTTAAACTATATGGATTATTATTATGATGACAATGATGTTTTCCATGAGGTTGCGGAACATTATTTCGAGATACCTGTTGATGGCTTCTAAACCTTATAAAAAATTTCTTGACAAATTTGGTATGGGAGCGTATACTTCTTTTCGTTAGTTAAATGTAAGCGCATGTGCTTTACGGCGTTTACAGGATGGAGACAAATTATGAAGAAGTCATTTACCAATGCATCATATTATTACTTTTATTACTACTTTACTTTCTCAAGGTAAGGTTAATTTGTGATGCACAGGTACATGAAGAAAAAGAGTTCATGATTAGATGCGGAGCAGGTTAACCTGTTCCGCTTTTTAATTATTATTGTTTGTGGGCAACATACTTAAGCCTGCGGAAAGGGAATCATCATGATAGTAGTATTGAAAAAGGAAGCAAGCAAGGCAAAACAGGATCAGCTGATCGACTGGCTGAAAGGAATGGGTCTGGGGATCCATATTTCTGTGGGAGAGTATCAGACTGTTCTGGGTCTTATAGGAGATACCAGCAAGGTGGATATGGATCTGATCGGAAGTCTTGATATAGTTGACTCTGTTAAGCGGGTTACAGATACGTTTAAGTGTGTTAACAGACAGTTCCATCCTGACGATACTGTTGTAAACGTTGGGGATGTGAAGATCGGCGGTGGGAATTTTGCCATGATAGCAGGCCCTTGCTCTGTAGAGTCCGAGGAACAGATCGTCGGGATTGCAAAGGCCGTTAAGGAAGCAGGAGCAAATTTGCTCAGAGGCGGTGCTTTTAAGCCCCGTACTTCTCCCTATGATTTCCAGGGCTTAAAGGCCGAAGGCCTTGAGCTTTTAAGGATTGCAAGAAAAGAGACAGGTCTTCCCATAGTTACAGAGATCATGAGCGTTTCGGACCTGCCGTTGTTCGAGGATGTCGATGTGCTTCAGGTCGGAGCCAGGAACATGCAGAATTTTGACCTTTTAAAAGAACTCGGACATGTCGGAAAGCCCGTCCTTTTAAAGCGCGGTCTTGCAAATACTTTAAAGGAACTCCTCATGAGTGCCGAATACATCATGGCAAGCGGTAATGAGCAGGTTATCCTTTGTGAGAGAGGTATCCGTACTTACAGTGACTATATGAGAAACACGCTGGATCTTTCGGCTGTTCCGATGCTTCACGAGCTTTCACACCTGCCTGTGATAGTCGATCCCAGTCATGCGACAGGTATTGCGAGGATGGTTCCTCCGATGGCGCTTTCGGCAGCAGCGTGCGGAGCTGACGGTCTTATCATAGAGGTACATAACGACCCTATACATGCTCTCTGCGACGGAGCTCAGTCGCTTAAGCCGGAAGAGTATGCAGGACTTGTTAAGAAGGTTAACGCAGTAAGGGCAGCTGTTATGTGAGTTCTCTTGATGTGTTTTTACTCCGGGGCAGAACCGGATATATTCCGGCACACCGCTAAAGCGGATTTTGCCGGAGTTTGATATATTTTAATTGAGGTGACAAACTATAAATAGTCAAGAGGTTTTTGAAAAAATCATTTATCTGTAAAAAAGGGTAAACTTAATAAGCCATCTTAATACATTGCATTTCAGATGGATGATTTCAGACTAAAGAAGTTGGGGTTTAGTGAAGCTTTTGGATGTTATAGTCGATATCTTGCCTCTCCAAAGCATAGATAACTCTAATTAGCTTCTTTGCTACGTGAGTAATGGCAACACGATGAGGTTTGCCTTCTCCGCGTTTCTTGGCATAATAAGTAGCAAATATCATGTCAAAGCGGATTAATGGCAGGCAGCAATTAATGAGCGTATAACGAAGTTGTGATGAGCCGCGCTTAACCATTCTACCTCCGTGTGATTCAGTGCCGGACTCATTGATTCCGGGTTCTATGCCTGCAAATGCAAGCATCTGACCAGGATTGGAAAAATTAGATATATCACCGTATTCAGAATAGATTACAGCGGCTGATAGTGATCCTATTCCCGGGATAGACATATAATGCGGATGAACTTCGTTGATCAACTTGTTTATTTCACTCTCGAGGGTATCAATCTCTTTGGCAAGGGCTTTATATAACGATAAAAGACTATTTAGTTCCACATCGAAGATAGAGTTATTAACGCCTACAGTATTAGCTGCAAGTTCTTTTAATTGTAAAAACTGTTGTGGAGTAAACTTGCCCCTTGAAAGAGAGCGAAGCTTTTCGTACGAAGCTGAATTCATTCGGGCCATCTTTTCAGCAGAGCCATAGTTTTCAAGCAGATATAAAGCGGTCTTGGAAATACGTTCTTTAAAGAATGGTTTAAATTCCGGGAAAGTGTGATCTAAAACATTTGTGATCTTCACGAGATAAAAAGAACGTTGACGAATCAGTTTGTCTCGTAATCTTGTTAGTGACTTTAGGGAATAAGCGTGGTAAAATCCTTTTGGATGGGGTTTGTACTCAACAGTCATTAACCAACGAGCAATTGATTCGCAGTCAACCGAGTCGGTTTTTGTACGCCTAAGAGTTCTGGATTTCTTGTATTCACTGATAAGCACGGGATTAACTTCCATGAAAGTTAGGAGAGAATTTTCAAGGAAGAGTTCAAGATTGAGGGCATAATGGGCGGTTGATTCAAACCCTATTCTTATATCCTCGGGACTGGATAGAGAATTGATAATAGTAAATAGTTCATCAAAGCCGGATTTATTATTTTTGATAGTGAGCTTTGAGACCACTTTTTGATCGGCTGCAGATATGATGCAGCAATCATGCTTGTACTTGGAAATATCAATTCCAATGAAATAGATAGACAAAGTTTTATACCTCCTGACAAATATTTTGAGCACTGCTGTCTTCCACAGAGAGTTCGGCTGTGTAATCACGTAAATAGAAACGTCGATGCGTTAACAAACTGATTAACAGTAATAGACGAAAAGCTGTGGTCTGAGTCACCTCGTACCAGTCAAAGCTGTAATTATATAGGTACAGATCCACAGTGCCTTTTCAAAATATATCAGAGATGGAAAGAAAAACCCAGTGGTAGCTGGGAGAAAGGAATTAATCCAATCATCAACTGACAATTGGATTATACGTAATTATATTTGAAAAATATGTAAGTACGGCAAAATCCGGGCAGACATTTTTGCAGTGGGCAAACCCGGCCCACTAACCGCAAAAAGTCTGGTGGATGCGGGTGCCGAAATGTATCCGGTCCCGCCCCTTGGGAAAAGCCTTCCCCTTGAGAGGAAGCCGATTCAATCACACTCAAAGCCGTCCCCTTGAGGGGATTATCTCTACCACGTAGTGGTTGAGATGCCTCCCTGGCAAAGGGAAGGTGTCATGCCCTTGGCGTGACGGATGAGGTGAAAATTATATAGAAAGAGGATATATATCATGACATTGGGAGTAGTTGGCCTGGGTCTCATCGGAGGCTCGTTTGCAAAGGCATATCATGCTGCCGGAGAAAAGGTTTTGGCTAAGGAACTGAATAAATCAGTACTTGGATTTGCGGAGCTTTCCGATGCGGTTGACGGGGAGCTTACAAAGGAGAATATCGGAGAATGCGATCTGATACTGATCTGCGTATATCCGCAGGCAGTCGTAGGGTTCCTTACCGAGATGGGTCCTTATATAGGAAAAAAGCCGGTAGTTATAGACTGCTGCGGCACAAAGAGAGTTCCCATGTATGAAAGTGTAAAGCTCGCAGAAAAATACGGTTTCCTGTACGTGGGAGGGCATCCCATGGCAGGTACTCAGTATTCGGGCTTTAAATATGCCAAGGAAACCATGTTTAAGGGTGCTCCGATGGTCATTGTTCCTCCGGAATACGACAATATAGTCCTTCTGGATAGGATAAAGGAGCTGCTTGCTCCCGCAGGCTTCAGGAAGATCACGGTTACTACCGCCGAAAAGCATGATGAGATGATAGCTTTTACATCCCAGTTGGCACATGTTGTATCAAACGCATATGTAAAGAGCCCCACCGCATTGAAGCATAAGGGCTTTTCGGCGGGCAGCTACAAGGATATGACAAGGGTGGCATGGCTTAACCCGCAGATGTGGGCTGAACTTTTCCTTGATAATAAAGATTATCTGATAAATGAGATCGATCTGTTGATAAAGAATCTTTCGGAATACAGGGATGCCATAGAGAAGGATGACAGAGAAGGTCTGGTAAAGCTTCTTGATGACGGGAAGAGGCGCAAGGAAGAGGTAGACGGCTGATATCGTAAAGATATATATTTTAAGGATTGATCTGAAGGTGAGCTTCAGGTCAAGTGATACGGAGTCCGGGAAAACCGGTCTGATACGGAGGAATACAGGATATGGAAAGAATACAGATTTTTGCGTCCGCTGATTATGAAGTGTTAATAGGTAACGATCTGCTAGACCGTGCCGGCGATCATATTGCAGACGCATTGAAGATGCAGTCGGGATTTGAGACGACGACTGCCGTGATAGTTTCTGATGACAACGTATTCCCTTTATATGGTGATAGATTAAAGAAATCCTTAAATGATAAAGGCTTCAGGACCATAGAGTTTGTTTTCCCTCACGGAGAAAAGAGCAAGAGCCTTGCAACATACGGCGAGCTTTTGGAGTTCATGTGTGAATCGAAGGTTAAGCGAAGCGACATGATCGTGGCTTTGGGTGGCGGAGTGGTCGGTGATCTGTCAGGCTTTGCCGCAGCTTCCTATCAGAGGGGAATTACCTTTATCCAGATACCAACTACGCTTCTTGCGGCGGTTGATTCATCCGTCGGTGGAAAGACTGCGGTTGACTTAAAGAGCGGTAAAAACCAGGTTGGTGCATTTTATCAGCCGAGACTTGTGCTCTGTGACATCGATACCTTAAAGACCCTGCCCAAAGAGGAATATGAGTGTGGCTGCGGAGAAATAATAAAGTACGCGATCTTAGAGAGCGAAGAGTTCTTTGATGAGCTGCTGGAAAAGCCTGTATCCGAGCAGTATGAGCACGTAATAGCAACCTGTGTAAATATAAAGAAGCATTATGTGGAAAATGACGAGTTTGATACGGGACTTAGGATGAAATTGAATCTCGGGCATACCTTCGGACATGCGGTGGAGACCTGCAGTGAGTACACCATCCTGCACGGGCAGGCTGTAGCCATGGGCATGGCTGCTATCACAAAGGCTGCATCGGAGATGGGGCTGTGTTCTAAGGAAACTGCGGTAAGAGTTCTCGAATTGCTTGACAGATATGAGCTGCCCCAAACTATTTCCTTCGGATTACAGGAAATGTATGAGGCTATGCTTGTTGACAAGAAAAATAACGGAACGGTGACCAATCTCATAGTGCCTTCAGCTATCGGAAACTGCAGGATAATGAAAATCCCGACCGAGAAGCTTAAGGGCTGGCTTGCGGAAGGCGGCGTGGAAGATTGATGCTTAAGTCTGACGGGTCGGATTGATGACACAGGATAAGGAGTTTGTATGACGATAAATGTACCTTGCGGACCGAAAAGCGGCTGCATTACGGTTCCCGCATCAAAGTCATGGGCACACAGGATGCTGATAACCGCAGCACTTTCTAAAAATGAAAGCGAGATCGTATGTGACGGTATTTCAAAGGATATTTCCGCAACAGTAAAGTGCCTGAATGCCTTAGGGGCTGATATATCCATGTCGGATGGTTGCGGGCAGAGCAGTCCTACGGTTATTAAGGTTAAGCCAGTCAAAAAAGTAACGGACCGCTTCGGGGATCCTGCCTTATACGCACATCTTTTCTGCGGAGAAAGCGGTTCAACGCTTCGTTTTATGATACCGATAGTCGGTGCGCTGGGTATCAATGCCGCATTTCATATGGAGGGCAGGCTTTCGGAGAGACCGCTGGAGCCCCTGACCGATGTTCTTTCGAAACACGGCATGAGCTTCAGGAAGGACGGGCAGCTTCTGTACTGTATGGGACAGCTTGAGGGAGGCGGCTTTGATATCCCCGGAAACATTTCTTCGCAGTATATTTCGGGACTGTTGATGGCGTTACCTAACATAGAGGATGACAGCGTTATCAATGTAACCGGTACTGTTGAGTCCGGTGATTATATCGAGATGACGGTGAAAGCCGTTGAGGAAGCCGGCATAAGCTTTGACCGCCAGGGCTATACATTTAAGATTTCGGGAAATCAGGAATATAGGGCAGCCGAAAAACTGATCGTTGAAAAGGACTGGTCTTCAGCAGCATTTCCGCTCTGTATGGGAGCATTTTCCGAAGAGGGCGTTAAGGTTACCGGACTGAACATGGATTCTGTACAGGGAGATAAAGAGATAGTTAAAATCCTTGAAGGTTTCGGAGCGAATGTGTCCGTAAGTATTCCCGAAAGTGTTTCGGGTAACAGTGAACAGTCGGGGAAACTTGCAACCGTAACTGTAAGAAAGGGAAGCTTAAAGGGTCAGGTGATCGATGCTTCACGCATACCGGATCTGGTTCCGGTCATAAGTGTTGTGGCAGCGGGAGCTGAAGGAGAAACAAGGATAATTCATGCCGAGAGGCTTCGTATTAAAGAGTCGGACCGACTGGCTACAACGACAGCGATGCTTAAGGCTCTCGGGGCAGACATAGAGGAAACAGAGGACGGATTACATATCAAAGGAAAAACCGAGCTCACAGGGGGTACCGTAGAATCCTTCAATGACCATCGCATAGCCATGTCCGCAGCGGTAGCTGCAGATATATGCCGCAGCGAGGTTACGGTTAACGGTGCAGAGTGTACCGATAAGTCTTTCCCGGGGTTCTGGGGGATTATAGGGAAGTGAGTGTTTGATTATGTGACTGTACGGGAGGGGCATGACAATCTCTCCCCCGCATACGAAGACGGATTTTGCGAAGCTCCTGTAAATATATTGCGTCGTTTTTACATGCCGGGCTTTGTGATATACGCAAAATCCTTATCGACATTTTTGCAAGAGGACTGAAACTGCTAACGCAGATTCCAGTCCTCTTATTCGTGCAAAAACGTCGCGCGGAGCGGAGTATGCGGAGGGAGATGGTTGCCATGCCCCTCCCTGCATCTCTTGCTCAACCGATATGATGGGTTACATTTGTTGTCT
>JAEEGJ010010348.1_pt1 | contig 24352 bp, 24 predicted proteins | sample 8958761 | NCBI WGS metagenome assembly JAEEGJ01 (sample SAMN16246546, study PRJNA631951) | gut metagenome | biome: gut microbiome; feature: rumen; material: RS-attached | host: Bos | place: Iran: Karaj | collected 2018-10 | reverse complement strand
CTTATCGGGACCGTCTTTTTTTTTCATAATCTTTTTACCGAACAGAAAAGCTATTGACAAGATAATGAGCGTAATCAGCATAGGGTAAAACGAATTGATTCCGGACTGCAAAGCTACAACTCTTTCTCCAATTTCACAAAAATCCCCAAAAATGGGGATTGACCTTTATATGGGAAACAGCGACCTTTGTAGCCGAAAAGAGAACGCTGTTCCCTATGCAAACACTCAAGACAGATATACGTAAACGCATTCTGGCCGTTTCTAAAAGGCTCTTTCTGGAGAGAGGCTTCCGGGATACCACCACCCGTGATATAGCCAGTGAAACCGGAATTACCTTGAGTAACCTGTATCATTACTATTCCTCAAAGGACGATCTGTTCTGCTCCCTGCTCAAACCCGCGACTGATGCATTGGAGGAATTGCTTCACGAGCGACACGGAAAGAAGGGATACGACATTTCCAAGATGCAGGAAGAATGCTATGCTGAGGAAGAACTCGATGAGTATATGGAGGTTATCCGTAAGCATAGGAAATCGCTGAAGATGCTTTTGTTTCTGTCTCAGGGCTCGTCGCTGGAGGGCTTTAAGGAATACTATGTTAACAAGGCAACCCGCCTGGTTCTGGAGTGGTTCCAAGATATGAAACAAAAGCATCCGGAGATTAATATAGAAGTATCAGAGTTTTTCATTCATCTTAATAACGTATGGATGTTTACCTTATTGGAAGAAATCCTTATGCACGATTTGCCGGAAGAAGAAACCCGATCGGCCTTGTCGGACTACATCCGATTTGAGCTGATAGGATGGAAAAAGATGATGCAGATTTAACGGTCGCCAATGAGGCGGCCGTTTTTTATATCAGAACAAAATGAAACAATGTTCACTATTAATCATACAACTATGACTTCACACAAGATCAACGAATGGTTTGGAAGGTATGCCGCCTTCCTCCTGAAATGGCGGTGGGCAGTACTGGCGCTGTTCGCCGCTGTCCTGATGATTTCCTTCATAGGAATGTCCAGGATGGTCCAGCAGACCTCTTTTGACGACTATTTCATTGAAGGGGACCCGATGCTGGTGAAAACCGAAGAGTTCAAGGCCCACTTTGGCAACGACTATTTTGTAGGTATCCTAACTGACTGTGAAGACCACTTCACCAAGGAGAATCTGACGCTTCTTCGGGAACTGGGCAACGAGCTCCTGGATTCCCTCTCCTATGCCGACAAGATTACGTCCCTGACTGATCTGGAAGTCATGCTGGGTACGGACGACGGTATGGAGATTGTCCAGATAGTCCCGGACGAGATCCCGGAAAATGGATCGGCCGAAATGGCGAGAATCCGCACGCTGGCCTACAGCAAGCCCTATGTGGCGAAGCGGCTGGTATCGGCCGATGGCAGCAAGGCCTGGACGCTGTTGAAACTGCGGGCCTTCCCTCCCGAGGAAGAATGGAAAAAAACGGGCAATGTCTCCCCGGACATTGTCACCGGCGAGGAAGTGTCCCGCATCATTGCTAAAGAGAAATACGCCCCGCTGCACCCCCTGGCAACGGGCATGCCCTATGTGACGCAGCAGAAGACAGTCTATATCGGACAGGAAATGGGCCGGTTGGTGATGATAGCCGCCATCATCTGCATCTTGGTGATGCTGCTGATGACCCGCTCGCTGCGCGGCATCGTGTGCCCGCTGCTCTCCGTCCTGGGCGGCGTGGCCATGACCTTCGGAACGGCCGGTTACACCCAGATGTACGTAGACAGCACCGTACTCATGATCCCGGTCATCCTGGCCTTTGCCGTCGCCATTGCGTACAACATTCATATATTCTCCTATTTCGCCCAGCGTATGCGTGCACATGGGAAACGGAAAGAGGCGGTGTTGGAAACCGTGGGCGAAATTGGCTGGTCGGTGGTATTCTGCGGCCTTACTACCGTTATTTCCCTGCTGTCGTTCATGATCATTCCCATCCGTCCGATGAAGTGCGTGGGCCTCACCAGCTCGCTGACGGTGCTGTTTGTTCTGCTGGTGACCCTGTTGATTACTCCGGTTTTGCTGTCGTTTGGAAAAGACAGGAAGGCAAAAGCCGGTGTGGACGGCGAAGGAGGAACGCGCATGAGCCGCGCCATGGAGAAGCTGAATGACTTTACCTTCAAGTATGCCAAACCCATCGTCACCGTGTTCGTGGTGGTATGCGTGGTCCTGGGCATCGGCCTGTGGAAGATTGAACCGGCTTTCGACATTGAAAAGACGATGGGCGCAGACGTGCCTTACGTAAAAGACGTCCTTACGGTGGGCCACAGTGAACTGGGCGCCCTGTATTCCTACGACCTGGTGATGGAATTCCCTGGTGAAGACGAGGCCAAACAGCCGGAAAACCTTCATATGATTGAGCAGCTGGAAGAGCTGGTGAAAACCTATCCCATCACCAAACGCACCAATTCCATCCTGGATATTCTGAAAGACCTGAACCAAACCCTGAATGGCGGAGATCCTGCCTGCTACCGTATCCCCGACACGGAGGAGGAAGTGGCCCAGATGCTTATCCTGTACGAAAACGCCGGCGGCTCCGAGACGGAATACTGGATGGATTACGACTACCGGCGTCTGCGCATCATGGTAGAGATCTCCGACTTCAACTCGGCCGAGATTGAGCGGGAACTGGCCGACATCTCCCGGAAGACGGCTGAAATGTTTCCTGACGTAACGGTAACCGCCGTAGGCAATATCCCGCAGTACACCACCATGATGCAGTATCTGGTACGCGGCCAGATGCAGTCCTTCCTTATTTCCGTGCTCATCATTGCCATCATCCTGATGATTGCTTTCCAGAGCGTACGGGTTGGCCTGATAGGCCTTATTCCCAACCTGATGCCGGCCATCTTCGTAGGTGGATTCATGGGATGGATGGGAATTCCGCTGGATATGATGACAGCGACCCTCATCCCTATGATGCTGGGTATGGCAGTGGACGACACCATCCACTTCTTCAACCACTCCAAACTGGAGTATGACCGCACCCCCGATTACTCCGTGGCCATCCGACGGACCTTCCAGGTGGTTGGTGTGGCCATCGTCACCACCTCCATCATCACTTCAGCCGTATTTGCCAGCTTCGCCACATCGGTTTGCGCCATGTGCTTCAACTTTGGCGTGCTGGCAGTGATCGGCATCCTTTCGGCCCTGCTGGCCGACTTGTTTATTACACCGTTGCTGGTGAAAAAGTTCCACGTATTTAGTAAAGAAAAATAAAATGAAAAAGATTATTGTAATGGCAGCCCTCCTGATGGTTGCCGCCTGCCTGAATGCCCAGACCGGGCGCGATATTGTCCAGCGTGTGAAGGACCGTCCCGACGGAAACACCCGCTATGCCGAGATGCAACTCACCCTCATCAAGAAAAACGGAGACAAGCGGGAACGGAAGATGGTTTCCTGGGCCATGGATGAGGGAAAGGACACAAAAAAAATCATGTTCTTCACCTATCCGGGAGACGTGAAAGGCACCGGTTTTCTCACCTGGGACTACGATAAGGCGGGCAAAGAAGATGACAAGTGGCTCTATTTGCCGGCCATGAAGAAAACCCGCCGCATCAGCGGTTCTTCATCCAAGACGGACTATTTCATGGGAACCGACTTTACCTATGACGACATGGGTGGCCGCAGCGTGGACGAGGACACCCACACATTGCTGCGTGAAGAAATGCGGGACGGGCACAAGTGCTGGGTCATAGAATCCGTTCCGGTAGATACCCGGGAGGTTTACAGCCGCAAGCTGAGCTGGATTCGCCAGGACTGCGATATGGCAGTCTATGTGGAATTCTATGACAAACTGGACAAACTCCATCGCGTAATGACCGTACAGGAAATACAGCAGGTAGACGGGTTCTGGACAATCATGAAGATGGAAATGAAAAACGTCCAGAGCGGTCACAGTACGCAGATTACCGTGTCCGGTCCTAAATATGACATCCCGGTAGACAAGAGTATGTTTACCGTGGCCAAACTGGAGAAAGGCTTATGAGTGTTGTTTGTAAAAGCCTGCTGGTGGGCGTGGCGGCCGTCTTCTTCACGGCAGCCCGTCTTCCGGCACAAAACGGGCTGGATTTTTCTTACAGGGGTTTTGTGGACACGTATCATGCCATCCGTACGGAGGCGCCGGGAAACTGGATGTCTTCCCGCACTCGCGTCAGAGGGGAAGTGCGTCTGGAAAAAGATGGCGGTGGAGTTTTCCTGTCGGCCAATCTGGTTTATAATGCCCTGCTCAAAGACCAGTCCGGATTCCAGCTAAGGGAAGCTTATGCTTATTGGGGGAACCCGCATTGGGACATCCGGGCGGGTCGGCAAATTATTACCTGGGGTGTGGCCGACGGCCTTCGTGTGACGGACCTGATTTCCCCGATGGACTACACGGAATTCCTGGCACAGGACTATGACGATATCCGCATCCCCGTGGGGTCTGTGCGGCTACGCTATCTGCACGATAACTGGAGCCTGGAAGTGGTAGTAGTGCCGGTTCCGGAATTCTTCAAACTGCCTACGGATCCTGCCAATCCCTGGTCTGTGGGAGAGCTGCCGCCTGAGGAGAAACCTGAAAGGCTGGCACGTAACATGGAGTACGGAGCACGCTTCTGCTGTTATCCGGGCGGGGTGGATTTCTCCCTGATGGCCCTGCGTACCTGGAGCAAGATGCCTGAGTTACAGGTGGATCACCTGGGTTATCACCGCCTGACGGTTATCGGAGGCGATGTATCCGTTCCTTTCGGAAACTTCGTTTTCCGGGGAGAACTGGCCGACAACATCGATGACCATGGGGCCCATCAGGGAAATGCACTGGCGGGCCTGGACTGGTATCCCGGGAGCGATTGGAACCTGTCGGCCCAGTACAACCAGACCTTCGGGGCGGGGACGCACACTTCCCTTGCTACGCTTCGAATTTCCAAGGCACTACTGAACAATAGCCTGATGATTTCCACTTTCGCCTATGCCGATGTCCGGGACCTGGGTGTTTTTAACCGTCTGAGCGCAGACTGGGCCGCCACGGACCAGCTCCACGTTATTCTGGGATATGATTATTTTTATGCCAAAGGCGGCATGTTCGCCGTGTATGCACACAACAGTGAAGCCTGGTTCAAACTGAAGTACAACTTTTAAACGATAAAACGATGAAATCCTTATTTCAAGTCCTTCTTATGGCAATTGCCTACCTGGTCACTTTCTTTTTAGGCTCCAGTACCGGAATGATTCATCCTGCCTGCTACGCCTATGTCGGAGCTCTCCTACCGTTGTTGACGGCATTCATCTACCTTTACACATGTACCCTCATCAAAGGATTCGGCGCAGCTGCTATCCTGAATGGATTCGTCCTTGTCCTGCTCCTCATTGCCGGCGAGGCCGATACTCCCTGCATCATCGGCATTGCTGGCCTGACGGCCATTGCCGAGGCCATTCGTTACTTTTGCAAGTACGACACGATGAAAGGCATTCGCTGGAGCTTCGTTCCCTTTGCTTTCTCCTTCTTTGCCTACACCTCCCACTGGTGGTTCGACACGGAAGGTTCTCTGGCCGCTGCTGTCAAAGAAATGCCAGCAGGCTATGACCAACTGATGATTCCGGTCATCAACAACATCCCGGCGCTGATTGTCGTACTGGTTCTGACCATTCCTGTGGCTATCCTGGCCATACACCTTGCGGAACGTGCACTGAAGAAACCAGCCGCGAAGATGAAATAATCCTATACCCGGTCACAATCTTTATAGCTCATTCCAGTTACCGCCAAACTTGCCAAGTTACCGAAACTCCTACAGGCCCAATATCATCACATAACGGACCAATCGTTCAATATCAATGTCGGGAAAAAATCTAAAATTTTCCCGACATTTCTGCTCTAGGCATAGAGCGGATATACTTCAATGTGACGGACAGGACTTGAGTCATCCTCTTCCGGCTTGGGATCGATGTAATCGAAGGAGGAGAAATTTTCCATCGATGTGCGTACTGCGGTGTGAAGGCGCTTTTTCCGCATAAATAGGTAGAGACTTTGCATTCCGCCCTGCGTACTGGCTTTTACCTCTACGGGGAGAACGATACCGCCCCGGACATCCAGATAATCGACTTCGGCGTTGCCGTTCTTGCTCTCATGCTGCCAGTAGAACATTTCCGCACGCTGGAAGCAATCTTTGTTTTTCATCATCTCCAAACCGGCCAGAACTTCGGCTACAGGGCCTTTGTTCACGAGGTCCACTTCGGACGCCAAGAGAATATCGCTGGCGGGGATACCTTGCCAGGTCAGTAGAAGGCCGGTGTCCAGGAAGAGGTATTTGATGCTTCGCTCGTTTTCTTGAGCGCCCAGCGGCACGCCGTCAGCGGCTGAATGGGTAACCGGCGTAATCAAGCCGGCAAGCGTGAGTTTGTGAAGCGCCTGCTTTACCTTGTCACTCCGGCTCTCCTCATCAGCCCTGTTGTAGATAAACTTGGTGCCGCTCTGTCGTGCAACGGAGCGAAGCACTTTGCGGAGCAATTCCGGGGAAATGCGTTTCTTATATTTGTTGAAGTCATCCTGGTAGGTATCCATAATGTCGTTATGGACGTGGGCGCAGGCCAGATAGTCGTGCGTTTCCACCCAGGTGGATACGGCTTCCGGCATACCCCCTACCAGCATAAAACTGCGGACTTGATCGGTCAGCTGTTTATGGAGCGTTTCCAGGACGGGGTTGTCAGGCCCTGCATTGCGGACGGCTTCCAACTGAAGGCCCAGTCCTTGCGCGTTCATAAACTCATCGAACGAGAATGGATACATATACAATGAGCGGATCCTACCCACAGCAAAGGATGGGATCTCTTCCAGGGCAAATTCCAACAGGGAACCTGCAGCAATGACGTGAAGCTCCGGATAATCTTCCTTGAAATACCGCAACGACATGATGGCAGGCACGCAATCTTGAATCTCGTCGATAAACAGCAACGTCTCGCCGGGAATTATAGGGATTCCTAATGTCGCACTGAGATTGCTGCAAGTCTTCTTGACATCGATGTCATCCGGGAAAAGAGCCTTGAGGCTGGGTTGCTTCTCAAGATTGATTTCCACGAAATACTTGAAAGTCTCTCCCAACTTTCGGACGGCAGTGGACTTACCCACCTGGCGGGCACCACGAATGAGGAGTGGTTTGTGTTTGGGATCGTTTCTCCAAGTGAGGAGTTTCTCGTCGATTTTCCTGGAATAGTATGCCATGGCTCGTGTGTTTTCTGCTTGCAAATATAGCAAAACTGTAGAAATCCAACGCAAAAAACGATGAAAATTGGATAAAATCCAACCCAAAAACCAGAGAAAGTTTGATATAATCCAATGCAAAAAGGGCCTTGTTTCAGAAAAAAGATTTGTACCCCTTCAATAGCCAGACGTGAAACCCACTACATTACCGCACTCGATTGCAACGGAATTGTATTAGATTGCTTCCGTAGATAAATGGTGTAAATTGTTGTAGAATAGTTTTTTATATCAAATTTCTTTTTATATATTTGTTCTCGGAATCTGAGTGCTGCTACCAACTTTGACAACAAGTAAAGTAGCATACGATGATTGCCTCTCCTTCTATTGCCTTCAATGACTTTTCTGGCAGCGCCAATGATGTGACGGCGCGTCATAGCAAGGGCCGCACGGTGCTTACCGTGAAGCCTCGGCCGACTGATGCGTCCTCCCCTGCGCAGATAGTTTCAAGAAATACTCTGTCACGGATCTCTCGGGCTTACAAGCAGCTCTCCGATTCCCAACAACATGCCTGGGAGATCCTGGCAGAACATCTCCGGAGTAAGACCGTTCTGGGCTACACCATCAAGCTGACGGCTCATAATGCTTTTGTCAGGCTCAATTGCAATCGGGCACTTGCCGGTGAGGACATTCTCTGGGATGCTCCGGCGACGAAGTCCATCCCTCTCGTCAACTTCGCAGCATTCTATGTAAACAGCGAAGAAGTCATGGTCGAGGAGATTCGGCAACCAGATGACAATTTCAAACTCGTGGTGAAGATGACCGGGGCCATGAGCACCGGCGTGGCCAACGGCTGGAGCAAGACCGTGGTCATTTCTTCAGCCGAAGATGCCGACTGGGGCGACCTAAATCTGACGGATGCCTTCGCAGAAGTCAAGGGTACCTCCCCTGAGGACGGTATGAAGTACTTCGTCGAAATGTACTGGCTCGACTCGGCAACAGGTTTTACAGGCCCTGTACGTAGGATCTCGGGTGCTGCAGGATCTGCTTCTCTCGACGGCGATGGTTCTTCGGGTACCCGCCGACAGGTGAAGATCAAGCTGTATGACCAGTCGTACGGCTACTACCCCACGTATATGAAGGATATCGACTTCGAGCTAACTCCTGGCTCTCTGCTGGGCTCCCTGAAGGGACGATTCTTGGCTGAGGACTCTATGGCGGGATGGCCGGCGAAACTCGATGCTTCTATCAAGAATATTGTACCGCCATTTGAAAGCTATGTGCTCGGACGCCAATTGGACCTTTGGAACAGCTTCAGTCATTGCCGGATCGGCGTACTGGAAACTTACTCGCAGGTGACCGGAGGCTATTCATCGGTACCGGAGGAATATGAATTCTTCATCAGCCGGGCCAATGTGACAAAGGTCAAGAGCTTCGATATCTTCGACGTGGCACCTGTCAAATTTAGACAATAAAAAACGGAGGAGTATACGATGATTACAGCAACAGGGAATAATTTCGGCGCATACACCATCCAGCTGAAGGACTACCAGAGTGACAAGATGGTGGTTTTGAACGGCCGTTTTGAACTCAATCCCGAGAGCGAGGAATACCAGGCTGCCCAGCAGCTGGAGATCTATGTTCCCGACCTCTCGATTCCGAAAAGCACAATGACTGCATCAGCACGGGAAATCGTGGTCGAGACCGATGGTCACGACGCTCAAGAGCTGGATCAAGGACAAGAACACGATTGTGATCGAGAAGCCTATCGTCCTGAGGAGTGCTTCGGCCGAACCCGAGCTTGACTTCTTCTGCGCCTACGTCCCGAAGGGTGTAAGGTTCACTCCGGAAGGAATGACGCCTACTCAGCTAACGCTTGAGAATGCCTCGTTGGCCAATATGAGTATCGTGTACCAGCATTGCTTCATTACGGACCACTGGGTGTTTCTGGCGATTCAGATCAGGGGAACGAAGACAGAAACCGAAGGTGATGAGTTCTCGTTCCGGCTGAACGGGCTTCCGAATGATATATCGGCGGACGTTCCGTTCTTCTTCACCGCTTACTCGTACTCTGAGGATGGCAGCTACGAAGTCCCGGTTCACATAACCGGCAACCAGTTTACCTGTTTCGGCGTAACCGGCACGAACTGGAGCCAGGGCGGCTTGATGGAAACCCGGTTGTTCCTGGTCAGATAACAACGGAGGACACGACAATGGCAGCAAATGAACTCACCAGACTCCAGGGCTCTCTCGCAATAGCCAGCTTTTCGGCTGGGGTGGCCATCGCCTGCGTGTGTTTGTTTCTGGTGCATCCGCAAGGTGAGATCTCGAACTCGGCAATCTCGATCGTGAGCGAGCTGCTAGTCCTGGCCGGGGCTATCCTCGGGGTGAAGACCTCGTTCGACGTGAAGTTCCGGCGATTCGAGAACGAGTTGAAACATAAGGCTGACAAACTATGAAATACATCTTCCACTGCTTCTCTCTCCTTCTGTTCCTCGCGGCAGCTTCCGCTTGCGGTGTTGTCAGGCCGGTGATTCAGCCGACTGATAGCACCCGGGTGGAAGTCCAGTACGAGACGCTGACGTTCCACGACACCGCCTACGTGGAACTCCCGGTAATCATCGAGAAGATCCAGACACTGGACACGACATCAAAGTTGGAAAACGACTATGCCAGGAGTGAAGCATCGGTGACGGACGGCATCCTGAAACACAGTCTGGAGACCAAACCCGCCCAGTTGCCGGTGCCCGTGGAAAAAGAGATCATCTATCGCGACAGCATTGTCTTCCGGAACCGGGTGGTCACAGAAGTCAAGGAAGTCGAACGACAACTTACGTTCTGGCAGCAGTTCAAGATGAGGGCTGGCGTGGCTGCGATGATCCTGACACTCATCTACGGGCTCTACCTACTTCTGAGACTATACCTGAAAAAGAAATAGAACCAACAAACAACTATTATTCACCAACTTAAACTCAAACAACCATGAAGTACGTTCCCTCCATCGCCTTCGACGAAATGTCGGGCTCCGCAAAGGGTGTCACCGCTGCCAAGACGCGCGGTCGAAAGTACATCCGCAATCGTGGCTACGGCGGCGCAGCCCGCACGAGCTATCAGGCCTCGGTGAAGTCTGTGTTCAAGCAGCTCAGCCAGGCCTGGCAGAACCTCACCAACGAGCAGATGCTTGCCTGGCATGCAGCTGCGAACTCCGCACAGGGCCGCTCGGTCCTTGGCACCAAGTCCAAGATCTCCGGCTCCAACCTCTTCAGCCGCCTGAACTTCTGGGTCGTGACCGCTGGCGGCAGCATCATGACCACCCTCCGGCCCTCACCGGCGTCGCTGCCCCGGCAGCCGCTACCGTCGCCCTCAGCGCCAGCGCGATGACCTTCACCCTGGACAGCATTCCTGACTCGGTGACGAACCTCAAGCTCGTGATCCTGGCTTCCGAGCCCCAGAGCAACGGCGTGAACCGCGCCTACAGCAAGGCCGCAGCCTTCACCAGCCTGCAGACACCCGTGGCCACGGCCATCAACATCAAGGCCGACTACGATGCGAAGAACGGAACCCCGACCGCCGGCAACCCGAAGGTCTTCTTCCGCTACTTCTACATCAACACCGCCACCGGTGAGAAGTCGGCCGACATGTACGTCTCTGCGAAACTGGGTTAGCATTGACATATCTTGCGAAAAAGGCTTGTGCAAATCTTTGTGCAAGCCTTTTTCGTTGATTTAAGAAGGAATCGCTATAAAAAAATTAACCAGTTGGTTGATTTATTCAAAACAAGTAGTATATTTGCAGAAAATAAACCGATTGGTTAATTGTGGAATATAAACGCATCTTTTCTTCCCAAGGTGATACCAATACTGCTCTCTCAGTCTGCTTCTCTCGGCCTGAGTTGTTATCAATGGGAGTACAGGAATGTGCGGATGAATTGGACCCTGAATATATTGGAAAAACAGAGTTGTCGAAATTGGTTTCCCTTTGGAAGGACCCTTTATATCTCGCGCAGTTTTTTGAAACCAACTCTTCTTATTTCTCGGATCCGTTTTGGAAAGGAGTGACAGAAGAAGTATTCGTTGGAGATGTTGTCCAAAATTCTCGAGTTGTATTCAAAGAACTCTTAAGATTACTTGAATCAGGTCAACTTGTTTCAGTATTTGAACCCTTAGATAAAGAGGAAGACTCTAAGAGACGCCGCGATAAAGTATTCAAGGTTAAAGCAAAATATGGCCATATTGCTAAGAGAGTAGCTTTTCGCATTTATGGTATAATGGTTGATGAAAATACTGTATGTATAACTGGAGGTGCCATTAAGATTGTGAAAGAAATGTCTGATGCTCCCAATACCGAAATTGAATTAAAAAAAATGGAGCGAGTCGCGAGTAACATTTTTGACAATGGCATTATTGATAAAGACAGTTTTATTGATTTTATTGCAGAATAGTTTTATGAGCACGACGAAAAACGGCAAGATTGTGGTTGCCGGAGATGATTTTTCTTGGATTGAAGGAATCGAGAAAGATCTTAATCAGCCTGAAGAGCTGGATGCGAACGTGCGGATAGCCCTTAGGCTAAGACAGTGTATGAAAGAGCGGGGTTGGAGTCAGAAGGACCTTGCTGCCGCTCTTGGTGTTTCCCCTCAGTATGTGAATAAGATTCTGAGGAATCAGGATCCCTCATTCTCGGTTAAGATTGCTGAAGAATATGGGAAACGGCTTAATTACCCCCTCATTCGCGTATGCGATGATGCTACACTTGATAGTACTATCTACATGAGAAAAGACATTCTTAGTGTGAATAGTCCTTTATTATCGGTAGACATTTGGCGCTTATTGACCAATGGCGTGAATGGATTCCAATTCGGTTCAATCAAAGAGTTGTCTAGTAAGAGACACTGCAAGAATCAAATTGCCCTTAACTATGCATAAGAATATTCTTTTCCAGATTCACCATATGGAGGTTGAGCAATTTGCTGCTTTGGAAGATCCCAAAGAGGAAAAGAGTTCTTTCTCCGTTTCAATTAGGCCTGGTTGCAATTTCGGCCTTAGAGCAATTGCAATTTCGGTATGGATTCAATTTGTGTGTGATTCTCATCCTTTTCTGATTCTTAAAACGAATGCCTTTTATCAGCTGAACCAGGAGTCGTGGGACCAATTGACCGAAAAGGAGTCAGGCCGGGTGGTGATCCCCAAGCCTTTTATTGAAACGTTAGTCCAGATTTCCGTTAGTCAGGCAAGAGGAGTATTGTTTGCTAAGACAGAGAACTCTCCTTTTTCAAAGTATTTCCTTCCTATCGTAAATGTGGAGAGTTTTAATATTAGTGGAGATATGATCATTTCCCCAGAAGGGGCAATTGTCGAGTAATCTTTTCTATAAGTGAACTTATACTGCCCGACCGTCGAAAGATGGCCAGGCGGTTTTGTTATATATTGGCAAAATACTCCTTCCCTTACCGTGACATCCGAATGCCGAGGAGGAATTGTCGGCCGGTGAGTTGGGTGATGGAGGAAGTTGTCCGGTAGGCCGAGACGCTTTCGCGGCGGTATTCGGTGGCGTTCAGCAGATTTCGGCACTCGACGAAGAGCGTGGCATTCTTCAGCGACCAGGAAGCGGAGACTTTCAGGAGCGGAGTGTTAGAAACGCGAACTCCTGGTATTTCGCTCCAGAGCCAGTGCCCGGTGGCGTCGATGGCAAGCGGCTTGACGGGTTTGAACCGAAGCGTTCCATCTATTTGGACCATCTGAGTCTGTTGCATTGAAGATCCTGTGACGAAGTCGCGGTCGTAGCTACCGGTGATGTCCGTGGAGAACCACCAGACGGGGTTGCTAGCGAGGTTGAGCTGCGTATGCAGCCGAGCCGAGTGGTAATTGACCAGCTCGCCCTGCAGGTACTCCTGCATCTCGTTCTCCATCCAGCTGCCCTGCAGTTCCACGACGAAGGCCCGCAGGCCGAAGTACTTCTTCAGGGAGGCGTTCACGCTCCAGCCAGAAGTGGCGGTCGAAAGCGGCAGGTAGTATTGGTACGTCTGGTTTTCCAGCCAGATGCTGGAAGAGGCGCGGTTGGATCCGCCCATTGACCAGGAACCGGAGAGGGTGGCGAAGAACATTGCGGGTATATCGTTCCAGCGGAGCGTCGCCTGCGTGTTCCAGCGGGTGCTGCGCCGCAAACTGTCGCTGACGGCCAATGTGCGCCAGGACTGCATCACCGCCGCGTCGAGCAGCGATTCGGCGTTGGAGCGAGTCAGTGCATAAGACGATGAAGCAGAGAGTTCAAGTCGCCTCGACAGCTTCCACTGCAGCGAGGACGATGGTGTGAGCGTGGGATAGAGCAGGTTGTCGTGCCCCCGGATGATGAGATAGTGCAGCGTAACGGGAAGCGCGAGGGTGAGCCGGGCGCCGCCCAGCGAAATGGCATCCGAAACGCGAACAGTGGGCCGTAATGCCAGCACGGACAGCGAGCCAGAAGTTATGACGCCTTCGAACGTCACGCCCTCTGCTTCTGCCCGACGGTCTACATACTCCAGCGCCATGCCTTCCGAGAGGCTGATGCGGTGTCGGCCGGCACTCCACTTATGTGACGTCCGCAGGTCGGTCGAGAAGTCTTGCCCGAACAGATGCTGGCCATACTCCCGTCCGTCGGTCACATAGCGCGCGGCGTGATTGGTGCGGCGATACTTGTTGTCGCTGGTCAGTTCCAACGCCCGTCCGGAGCCCCGACGCAACACCAGCTTCAAAAGATTGTCGGCCTTGAACGAGGGCAGGTCATAGTGCTGGCCGTACTGGTTGCGGCCTCCCTGCAGGGCCGATTCGTTGACCCGCAGCTGTCCCGCTGCCGAGAATTCATTACTTATATTGCGTTTCGCGCCGTTATCCTCGTACGCTGCCATTCCCGAAAAGTAGCCGCGCCGGTCGGTCATCGTGCGGTTTTCCAAGATTTCGAGTGAAGCGCCGTCGGCAAAGCGGATTTCGTCGTGGCTCTCCGAGGTTTCGTTATAGCGTTCACCAGCCGCCTGTAGTGCGAGGCGCAGCTGTCGCGTTTCATCCAACTTGATCAGGTGGTTGAAGGAGCCGAGTCCGGAGAGATTGTCGTACCAGTATTCCTTGGGCAGCGAGAGATAGCTCCGGCCAGGGTTCAGGCGGGAACGCAAGTCGCTGTCGACTTCGCCGGGCGTGATGAGGTAAGCGCCAGGGCCGCGCCCGAGAATGGACTGTTGCTGCAATTCCTGCAGGATGTCGCCGCCGTCGTTGTTCCCTTTGATGAGGAAGAGGCTCTGGCGTTTTTTGCCGAAGTTCGAGAGCATTACCCGTGCCTCGAAAAGCGGGAACGGCGGCAGGCCGAGGGCCGCATCGCCCGAGAACAACCAGGTGCTCCGCACGCTCTCCTTCAGGATGATGTTGATGGCGCTACGGTCGGTGAGCGAAAAGTCCTGCAACGCACGCACGGGCTGGTGGTTCTGATAGACTTCCACCCGCGCGATGGCATCGGCCGAGAGATTGTTGGTCACTGTGCCATAGCGAGCGCCCATCAGGTCCATTCCTTCCACGTAGAGTTTTCCGATGGCCTTCCCATTGTGCTGGATGCCGCCCGAGGGCGTGACCGTAATGCCGGGCAACTTCTCGAGCAGGTCGCCCATGGATCGTTCGGTACCATCCCGGAAGGCCCCGGCCGTATAGGAAAGCGTATCGCCTTTTTCTTCAACAGCGGCAGCTTCCACCCGCGCCGCCCGCAGTTCCGTTCGCTGCTCCGCCAGTTCAATCACGATGCCGGTGCTTGTACCCGGCACCAGGGGCAACTTCGTCGCGGCAAACCCCATCATCGAAACCCGAATCTCATCGAGCACCACCCCTTCCGGCACCTTCAGCACAAACCGACCCTCTCCGTCGCTATAGGCAAAGGCTTTCTGCTGCGAAGCGGCCAGCCCCAACACAAAAGCCCCGGCCACGGGTTCCTTCGTCTTCTTTTCGCGCACGATGCCCGACACGGCCGTCTGGGCGAGGGCCGCGGTGCAACTGACCAGCAGGGCCAGCAAGAGCGAAAGAATCCGGGGTCGCAACACTATTTCTTGTCTTTCCAATACTCCGTAGGAATTTTCGGGATGTATTTGAAGAACGCAGCCCTGTCGAGTTCCCTGCCATTGGCGTCGGTTGCTCGTGCGCCTTGGATGTGATGCGCTTCGTCGAAGAAATGCACATCACTCATGAGTTTCGTATAGGTGCTTTCTACCTTCTGCAGTTCGTCCGTTGTGTAATCCGCCCCTCTTTTCTTATTGTGCGGTTCCAGATAGTATTTTCGCAACAGATCGAAGCGACAGCCTTCGGTCAACGATTCGATTCCGGTGAACTTGAAAATGAAAAGATTGTCAGCATCCCGCGCCTCCACGATCAAGCCCGGTGCACCCCATAGTAGCCAGGGCCCGATGTTTAGCGGGATTTCTTCCGTGTACCAGACCGTCCAGTCGCGACCCAGATATTGCGCTGTCGCCTTATGGCAAAGGTAACCTTCTACATCCTTTTCCTCATCCGATAATACCCATTCCGGCAAGATGAGTTGGCTAGTGCCGTTCAGGTGAAGCGTGGCGCTTTTGTAATGCTGAATGAAAGACTGTGTCTGGTAGTCAATAGTCGTGCATTCAAACAATTTGGGACGGAGCCGTGTCAACTGGCCGTATGTTTCATTGTCGGCAATGGAGCCCGTTTCATCAAAGGCGATGAAGCTCAGGGAATCTCTTATCGCTGTCGTTTCGCTGTACCAGGCAGTTCGTCCGTCACAATGGTCAAGCCGCATGTCCGGCACTTTATAGAAACCCTTTGCAGGGTCCTTTTTGTAGAAATACTGATAGCTGCACCGGACATTCTGAGCCTCAGCAGAAAAGGCAAGAAACGCCAGAGCCAGGATGCATAATGACGTGCGAGAGAACAGATTATGGTTTTTCATTACGAGGAGGTTTTAAATCAAGGGGGCAGAGATAAGTGACCTCAACTGGTTTGCCGTCTTTTTCTTGCGGGATCCATCTGGGCGATTTGTGGGCGGCGCGCAGAATCTCCGCATCCAGGTCAGGGTGCAGGGTACCAAGCAGTTTGATGTCGTGCATATAGCCTTCGGTGTCCAGTTTGAAATCGAGGAGGATGCGACCTTCCACTCCCGCTTTACGGCACGAGCGCGGGTAATGGATTTCATCGTACAGCCAGTTGACGAATTGTACCCCGTTGACGAAGTTGGCGGGATGTATGGGTTCGGCAGTCAGCAGGGTGATGCCAGCCAGCAGGGGCAGCACCAGCAGCGTGACGGCACGACGCCATCCGCTCTGGGAGGGGCGACGCAGTTGAGCGAGGCGCAGTTTCAGCTGCGCGTGGTTGAAACCATTGGCTTGCAGGAACTGTGATTCTCCTACTGCCTTGCGGATCAGAAGTTTCTGGTATTGGGTGCCGTCGATTCCCTGTCCGAGTATGACGGCGTCCGCTTCGTATTCGTGTAGTAGCTGCAGTTCGTTCCGGCATACCCACACCAACGGGTTAAACCACTGGAATGCTGTCAGGAAGCTGAAGAATAGCATATCCCACGAGTGTCCGCAGGCGACGTGGGCGCGTTCGTGGGAGAATATCGCCGGATAGGCTTCATAGTCGTTGCGGCTCATCACGATGCGGTGCATCCAACTGAAGGAGGCGACATCGCGATCCAGCAGATACAGCCGGCAACCGTCCTGAACATCAAATGGCGCGCTCCGGAAAAGACGGATCATCCGAATGTAGGATACAGCATTGACGGCCAGGACGACGAGCACGCCAACCAGCCAGAGTCCGGCGGCAAGAATCGGCCATTGCAGACGAATAGCCGCTGTCGGCGCTGATACATCAATTTCTTCTATCGCTGCGGGCGCTGATGGAAGGGTGTCTAGCAGCGTCGGCCCCGCCGTATGCACGGGCAGCAGCGGAAGCACCAGACATAGGACCGTGCCCGAAAGCAGCACCGCGCGATTGAAGTGGAAATGCTTGCTACGCCGCGTCACCAGCAGAAAGAAGGCGGAGAAGACAGTCAGGTACAACGCACTTCTGACTAGATAAATGATAAAGGCCGTCATTTCTTGGTGTCTTCGATTTCGGCAATGAGCGCCTTGAGCTCCGCCAGATCCATCTTCTCTTCTTTCACGAACCGAGAGACCATTTGCGTGTAAGAACTACCATAGAACCTGTCGACCACATCGGAAATGGTCTTGTCGACGATGTCCTGTTCGCTCTGCACGGCATGGTAGCGATAGGCGTTAGCATATTTCTCGCGGGCCACGTATCCTTTGTCTTCCAGGATACCCAACTGCGTTGCCAGCGTGTTGTGGTGCGGCTTGGGATCGGGGTAGTACTGCAGGAGGTCCTGGATGAACATGTCCCCATGCGCCCAGAACAACCGCATAATGAATTCCTCTTTGACCGATAGTTTCTTCATCTGAGCCTGAATTATAGTGTTTCAGGACAAAGTTAGAAAACATTTCATAAAACGAAGAATATTATTAGTAGTTCTACGAATAACCCACTACACTCCGAAGGTCTTCTTCCGCTACTTCTACATCAACACCGCCACCGGCGAGAAGTCGGCCGACATGTACGCCAGCGCGAAGCTGTCGGTGTAAGCAAGACAACAACCCTCTCTTTGCAGAACGCTCCGACCAGAAGGCCGGAGCGTTTTGTTATTTCTCTACAGAGGTTTTCCGAACTCGTCGAAGTTTTTCATTAATGCCCTTTCTGTCAGGAGTATTGTAACCAGCAACAGAAGCGTCTGAATGCCCAAAACGATTAATCCCGCCACACTGATCACTTGCTCGCTTTTTCCGAGCACCAGGCATAACGGAACAAGAGAGATCGGGAGACTCACCAGGCCACACACAAGCCACAGTTTCCCGAAATAGTAATGCGCAAAATCCCAGGTTTCCTGACTCCTCACAGATCTTCTCGTCCTGTATCCATAGTAAGAGTTTATTTTTTTCGGAGGATTCTTCATTAACAACAAGCCAAAGCCTACCATCATCAGAGGCATTATGAGAATCACAAGCAGCATTATATATCCAAAGGCCATTGTCCAAATGTTTTTTACCTGACCACTAAGTTACGGATTTTCGACTACAAACCAATCAAAAACGACTGCTGATGATACTGGCTTCGGTAGCCTGTAACCGTATCGAGCAGGATGAACCGGGAATGCACCTGGTATTGCTGCAGGTTGAGGCCCCAGATGCTCGGATCAATGAAGAGATTAACTGACGAAGATCCACACGGACGATCCGCCAGGGCATTCCGCATCTTCCCCGGGTTCCGCCCCTTCCCCGGCTGCGTGAGCTGGATCTTAGCCAGCAGCCGATAGCGCTCGGGAACAAACGCAGCAGCAATAAACACCGACACCGGCAAAACAAGCAGTCCCTCAACTACAGACGCTCCACCCACCTCAACGGCAAACGGAGGAAACATCTCGAAGGCCCGAGGCTCCGGAACATGCTCATTTCCGAGACGAGCGAACCCGTGATAGGCACTGACGAACAAATTGTGACCCGTGATGTGTGTAGAATTGTCGAACGGAGGGCGATGTGGCTCTACAGTCTTGGCCAGCTGATGCCATTCTCCCTGTACATCGTGATCCAGGGTACGCCATGCGGCCAAAGCCCGGCGATGAACATCCAATTGAGCCAACTGCGCGTCAGTACCGGCGAACACCAGCCGCGTGCGATTCTTGTAATAGCACCCACCCTTCCAATGAAAGAAGGTCACGTCTCCTACGGAACCGTAGCAGTCGTTGATTACAACAGATGGTGTAAACCTGGGCATATCGGCGAGTAATCTATTACGGATGCTAAGTTACTGAAAATTCGGCACAATGCCTAAGCATTGAGGTACCACAAGGGGGTAGAAACTCTTGAACTCATAGGTAGCTCCAAGGTACTTCGAAACAATATAATGTCGGCAATCAGCGCTCCACCCAAAACGACCTCCACCTATGATGAAAACCGCAGCGGCGGCGGAGCCGCCGTTGCTTCCGATGGCGAGTTTATTTCTCGGAACTGGCCCGGAGGCGGAGTGCCTGGCGGTCGAGGTTGTGCCGTACGGTTATCAGCGAATCAGACCACGGCCTTGGCGGGGACGGGTTGTGCGAGGGCGACGAGGCAGTGACGGTGATTCACCGCCAAGGAAGGCGCGGCGCGGCAGAGTGGTCGCAGATGGTTGGAGGCTCATCGCCGCGCCACCTGGGGGCGCGAGGCTGGCGGTGGATGGATGCCGTCGGGTGTTCGGGGTGATAGACAGTCGCATCGCGGAGCGGGAGCGGTCGATAGACGGCTCCCGCGTTGGTCGCGGCTTGATACGGGTCTTTCGGTGCTGGGTTCGGCCTGGAGGGACGAACGCTGCAGCCGACGTGGCTGGCGGTCGCATCGCGGCCGGACGCCGGAGGCGGACGGACAAACACAAAAATACCGAGCTGCGACGGGGACTACACGCTTGGGACGGCCTTGGACGGCCTAAGGGTGTAGGCCACGAGAGCAGCCCTGCCGTAGGCCGGAAGACTGCTGCCGTCGCTTGTGGTAGAAAAGCTCGCAGCTTGCGCCGCAATGGCGGCGCGGCCTGCAGCGAAGGGCCAGGGCCCCGGGAAGGCCCTGGAGCGAAGGCCCCTTGTGCGCAGCAGTCGACTCGAACGGCCCAGGCACTGAAACACGCTCAAAGAGCCGCTGCGCTGCTTACACATAATCGTTATTGTAGCAGCGACCCCCAGGGCGGTGCTACAATATACCTTCGATTATGTTAAGCAGCTTATATACTTGACGTCAGGTCGCTCAAAGAGAGGATGGGCCGGGCGATTGTCACCCTTGAGGGCCGGGGTGATGACAAATGCGGCTGTGCGCCTGGGGCGCTCTGCCGCACCCCATTGGCCCTGATCGACGGAACGCTTCGGAAGCGCCTGCGGCGCTGGAGAAGGGTTCCACCCAAATGGACGAAGGTCTGTGGCGACTATCGCCCAAGCCGACACTGGCCTTCGGCCTTCCGCTTTCATGCGCCACCCACACAATCCAATGGGCCGTAGTGACTGCTGGACAACGCAGGCCCCGGCAGGATAGTCGCAAGGCACCGGACGGTTTTATCTCTCAAAATGATCATGATGATAACGGGAGTATACAGCACCCCCTATTGAGGGAGCAACAACACGTATGAGAGTATAGCGCGCTTATATACGCGTGATACCGATACCCGATAAGCCCGACTGCCGATTATCGCGCGATAATACAGAAACATTGCCCGCATCACCACGAATACCTCGACTAGCAAGACGACCGCCCCGCGGTCGTGCGCGAAGCGCTCGACCAGACCACTGGCGTAGCGCTGGCGCAGCCGGCGCGGAGCTCCGGCCGCAGGCCGGACAAACAAAAGTGCCGCGCTGCTGGAAGGCGGTTTCTGTTTGGAGGGCCTTCGGCCCGACAATCAGAAAACGACTGGAGGTGGCCCTGCCGAAGGCTCCGAGGCCCGCTTGCGGGACCGGGACTCCCCTTGGGGATGGGGGTAACAAAAGATGCGCATGTTGACTTGTCCTGAAATAGGTTTACAGATTGAGTATGAACAATGTAAACTTTATTTAGGACATCAATGGAACAGAAATTAGTTCGAAGTTACAGTGATTCGGAGAAACTCCAGATCATTGACGAGTTCTTGAACTCAGGAGAATCGATGGACACATTCCAGACAAAATATGGGATGGGACATTGCACTTTATCGAGATGGATGATTAAATTTGGGCTGAAAACCATATGCCCACCTCAATTCATCGAGATGAAAGAGAAACAAAAGTCAGTACCAGAGAAGTCTCTCCGAGAGCAAACCTTAGAGGCAAAAATCGCCAAATTGGAGAAGGAACTTGAAGCGGAAAAGCTGAAAGCGGAAGCATATAATGCGCTGATAGAAGTTGCCGAAGAGGAGCTGGGTATTGATATACGAAAAAAAGCTGGTGCCAAGCAGTAGGTAAGCTTCGCATATTGCACCCGAAGATGTCAGTAGAGGCAATATGCGCGCTGTTTGGCAAGACGAGGCAAGCTTACTATCAGAGACTTAGCTATAAATATGAAGAGGTCGCCGAAGAAAGCATCATTTTGGATCTTATAGCTGAGTACAGGAGCGAAATGGGTAAGATTGGAGGCCGCAAGTTGTGGCATGAACTGAACCCACGGCTTCCGGAAGGGATAGGCAGGGATAGGTTGTTTGACATACTCGACAGGCATCACTTGAAGGTGTATCGCCGTCGGCGAACAATACGGACAACCTGGAGCGAGTCGTGGCTGCATCAGTTCCCGAACTTGGTAAAGGATATGGTTTTCACGGCAGCCAACCAGGTATGGGTCAGTGATATCACGTATATCGAGACTGCCGAAGGCTTTGTTTATTTGCATCTTGTCACAGATGCTTACTCGAAGAAGATTATGGGCTGGTGTTTGAGTCCAAGCCTTCATGCGGAGTACACGATAGCTGCACTGCAGATGGCGATACGCAATGCCGGCTGTGACTTGACAGGCATGATCCATCACTCTGACAGAGGATGCCAGTACTGCTGCGAGAAGTATGTAAAGCTATTGCAGGACAATCATATCAAAATCAGTATGACGCAGGACGGAGACCCTCGCGATAATGCGATTGCTGAACGGGTGAATGGTATCTTGAAGACCGAATGGCTCAATGATGAGCACTTTAAGGGCTATGCCGATGCCCTTCAAAGAGTTGCGGAGGTGATAAACATCTATAACAACCGTAGGCCACACCTGAGCTTGAACTATAAAACACCTGCCCAGGCATACTTGGAAGAAGGACTCCAACAGCGAGTGTGGAAGAACTATTACTACAAGGGAAGCAAGCCGGAAAAGGTCGCGGTGGTCATCGCAGAGTTGACAAGAGGATGCAGGACTGCCGCAGCATATTGAAAACGATGATTGATTGCTCCCAAGAAAGGCAAAGGTACCGGTCGCCTCACAGTCTGTCAAGGCCAAGACTAGCGCCAAAGGCGGCCTTGACAGAAAGTTCGGCTACCACTCGAGGTTGCCTATCCTGGAAACAATCCGTAACTTTGGAAAAATTAGAAGGCTCTAAACTGTAAAGAAAAATCAGGACGGGTCATGTTTGTGGAAGGCCTTAGCCTGGAACAAGCTTGCGCACCGAGCGTGGTACCAAAAGCATGAAACGATGATGACTATAGATTGTCCTGTCCTACTATGGGTGGGATGGATGAGACCGAAAGAGTGATAAGGATACTACAACATGTTCATTATTGCCTGACGGGATTTAGCATTACGGGATTCGTTGAGCTTGCCAAAGTTCCATTTAAACGATACGAAGAAATAACGCCCCAGTTGATTGCGCTGGATGTCTTCAATATAATTGGCGGTTGCGATGTGGGAGGTTGAACGGGTGCTATTCAGGATGTCCCTGATGTGCAGCTCGATGACGAACTGTTTGATGTTTTTCGATAAAGAGAAGTTCCAATTTGTATAAGGTTCATTGAATCCTTCCGGAAAACCATGAAAGAAGTAGTGATAGATACTTGTACTCATTTCAAAACCACGAGGGAGGTTTCCGGAGACAAAAGCGCCGATCTTGTTGCTCCAGGTATCGGTATCTGCAGTCGGATCCAGCGAATAACGAGAACCGCTATAAGAAGCACTTCCCGCCCCCCCGAGGCTTACGTAATCGCCTCTGTACCGCAAGGTCAGGGTGGGCAAAACATTCAGTGTACGTGTCTTGCTCTCGCTGAAGCCACTATCTCCGCTATAAAACCGGCTGCCCTGGCTGTCACCCCAAAAATCTGCCATAAATGCCGCATAATTAAAGTCGTCAGTAGGAATGCCCTCGATTCGACGGACATTCTGATAGCTGATTGACCGGCCTAACAAGAAATAGGCACCACCGCTTAAAGTCAGTCTTTTGTCTGGACTTACCGGCACACTGAAACTGAGATTGGAAACAACTTCAAATCCGGGTTTCCGGGCGTTGACCGGCAGGCTGTATTGAATTCCCTTTTCATCGAACCAACTGGCCATGACAATCTGCCGGGTGAGAAGACGCGCATTGTTCATGATGCTGAAGCTCACCTGCTTCTCTGGTCGACTGTGCGAAACGTCGAAGCTGATAAGATGCCGATTGGACGGTTTCAACCAGAGATTTCCCGTACGCAGCCTGGTGGGCACAGAGATGTCAAGGGTCGGAAGTAGATTCTGGGCGGAGGGCCGGATGGTGCTTCCGGAATAAGAAGCACTTATACTGAACTGTCCTTTAAAGAAGCGATAATTGAGATAGGGACTCCAGTCGAAGAGCCACTCATCCTTGCCCGTAATGGTCTCGATGCCACGGGATAGTGAGCGCGTTTCCTGATAGGTTTCCTGCCCACGGGCCCCAGTCTGGAGCGTGGTATTTCCCTTCCGGTACTGAAACCGCATGTTGGCGGTATAATAATCGTATCGGCTCTGCATAGCCGTGGAATAGTTATCATCACGTTGTCCGGTGCGCGCGTCCGATGCATCCTTCCGGTTATCGCGTCGGGTCCATGTGCCTGATATTGATGTAGACAAGACCCATAACTTCGACAAAGGTTCTACATATGTCAGCGTAGCGCTGCCATTGAAGTTGCGGTTTAGAGCTTCATACTTGATATCCCTAATCAACGGGGCCATCACTTCTGAAAACTGCGTCACGGAAGAATCGCGACTGTCGGAATCGTAGTTTGTAAAGGTGTAACTGCCTCGAAGCGTAAGGTTGCGGCGGCTGTTGCCAAGATTTCGCAAACCAAGGCTCAAGTCTGCTTCCTGCCGCAATTGTCGTGAATCTCCGCTTCTGGCTGCTGATGACCGGTTTAAAGAATTGTTGCTTTCACTCGTTTCATCTGTCCGGGTCCAGTCCATTCGCAGTTTGGGCGTAAATAGGAAGAGATACTTTTTTCGGTTGGTGTTTTTTAACTCCAGACTGACTTTTAAGTCGTCTTTTCGATCGAACAGAATGCTTTCTTCCCGTGAATGAATATCCTCACCTTCTGTACAGAATGTAGTTCGTATGGAACGAATCCGGCTATCACGGAAGCTATGGTCATACAGGGCCATGCCCGTGCTTTCCAATCCTTTGATCCTTGTTGTATTATAATTGACACCGAACTGTGCGTC
>JAEEGJ010010347.1_pt1 | contig 24353 bp, 26 predicted proteins | sample 8958761 | NCBI WGS metagenome assembly JAEEGJ01 (sample SAMN16246546, study PRJNA631951) | gut metagenome | biome: gut microbiome; feature: rumen; material: RS-attached | host: Bos | place: Iran: Karaj | collected 2018-10 | reverse complement strand
GGAGAACGTTGGAAACCTTATAGGAAGATTTAATGATATCGGTACTTCCATAGAAGCTATAGGAAGAAGTGCAACGGAGATCAATAATAATATTGCGAGCCTCGCCGCCACAAGTGAGCAGGTGGCAGCTTTGTCCGGTATGGGCGAAGAGGGAGCAAGGACAGCGGTGGAGAAATTTGATGAGTTTGATATTCTGCTGAAGGGGATATATGATCAGGCGCAGAGGCTGAAATAATGTAATACCGGTCAGAACCGTCCCAATGTCATTTAGATAACGGTACCCCCCTGACCCCATTTTCAATTTATAGTAATCTCGGACTGAGAACCAGAGGAGAAATAATGGCCAACTTAGATAATACTGATGAAAAATTGACAACACAAGATGATTTTTCAGAACTATTCATAAAATTCGTCGATGCCATGGTTGATTTTGAACATTTTTCCAGAGAAACCCTGGTTGATGTTCTTTGCAGATTGGCTCGTTCTTTTCGTCTGACCAAAGTTGTCACAGAGTTTTATAGGAGCAGTGTGGATGAAAAAGACGGCAAGGGAGAAATCCTCTGTGATTTCAATGAAGGTTCTGCGGACATTGTTGTGCTCAAAAAAGAACTCATTTCAAGAACAGGGGCTATAGTTAGAGCCATAGCATATTCTGCCAAAGGCACAGAACATTTGAGCAATAAAGAAGAACAGCAGCTTGACATCTGTCTGCGTTCCATGATGAGTTACATAGGACGGAACCGTATGCAGACAGCAATCGAGAATCTCGCGTTTCATGACGACAATGGATATCCGAATTTTGCATATTTCTTCCGCCATCTTGAAAAAATGAATAAAACAGGTGGATTTAACGGCTTTACCGCCATTATGTATAACCTTAAGGATTTTTCTGTCATAAATCGTGATCTGGGATTCGAAGAAGGCAACGCCGTTATGAAAGCCCATTTCGATACTTTAAGGGATATGATTGGAAATAGTGGTACTGTGTGTCGTGTGGGCGGGGATAGCTTCGCAGCTATATTCCCAAATGAAATGTTGGAGAAAATTCTCGCTTTTTTTGAAGGCACACCTATCATATATGACCGGCTGACTTCAAGCAGCGCAATCGTATCAGCATATGCCGGAGTATTTATCATTCCGAGTGATTTCAAATATGAAAGGCCGGGCAACATTGTTGAAATGATCTTGCCCACTTGTCAGACTGCAAAAATATCCGATGAAACTGATGTTGTATATGCGAGTATGCAGTATATAGAGGATAAAGAGAATGTTTCAAAAATCCGCAGACATTTTGAAGAAGCTCTAAATAATTATGAATTCCATGCATACTATCAGCCAAAAGTAAATGTTGAAACGGGCAGGATCATAGGCGCAGAGGCTCTATGCAGATGGATCAGGGATGGAAGGATAATACCACCTATGGATTTCATTCCGATACTCGAACGTAACACGGATATATTCCGGCTGGATTTCTATATGCTTGATCTTGTTTGTAAGAATATAAGAAAATGGTTGGATGAAGGGAAAAACGTGGTTCGGATATCTATTAACTTTTCCCGTAAGCACCTGGCTGATCCGGAACTTTTGGATAAAATCGTCAGTATAATAAACCGATATGATATCCCATATGAATACATTGAGATAGAGCTAACCGAGACAACTACAGAAGGCGATTATCTTAAACTCAAAAAGCTGGTCGAAGGTCTTACAAAGATAGGTATACATACATCCATTGATGATTTTGGTATCGGCTACTCTTCCTTAAATCTTATCAGGGAGTTGCCATGGAACGTAATGAAGATTGACAGAAGTCTACTTCCGATATCTTCAACCGACCAAAAAGATCTCTCTACAGTTCTATATAAGCACATAACAGCTATGGCATCTGACATGGGAATCGAATGCCTTACAGAAGGTGTTGAAACTGCTGAGCAGGTTCAGATTCTTCGTGACAATTATTGCTTATATGCTCAGGGATACTATTATGACAAGCCGCTTCCTCTGGATGAATTCGAGAAACGGCTTGAAATCGGACAGTATCCTATCAATTAACATGGCAATAATTTCCAACGCTTTTCCGCTATCCATAAACCATGTTACAGTAAAATTAATGAGGGCTTATCGGACTCCATTTGGTTGTCCTTTTATTAACCTTTTGCAAGAGTGCCCACTCTTAAAATGGGCTAAGCTGTAGACGGCCTTCCTCTTCACAAGGTCAAGATGTGAATTCCACCATGAGTTATGATTCAGTTAAAATCCACCTCATAAACAGGTGGCCGTTACTGCCGCCGAGTGGCCGCTGGTTATCGCATCAGTGGCCGACGGGCGGCGCAAAATGCAGTCATCAGAGGACGTTTACTGTGCAGTAGGTCTATTCAAGCCTACTAATGAAGATTATGAGTATCCTTTTCCTAATTCACCTGTGTTGCTACCGGGAGTGAATATAGAGAAAAAAACTGATGTTAAGAAGGTTTGTGTAAGTGTGTTCGGTGCAAGCGGAAAAATAGTAAAAAAGATTTCTTACAAACAACCATATATCCAGAATTATCTTATAAAAATCTACGGTGAGGAGTTCTTTACATGAGTATTATGTATGAGACTGTTAAGGATATTGTTGTTCGAAGGGAAATATACTTCAGCTCAGGCGAGATAATAATCCTCGAATGGGTTGATAAAAAAACAACTCGATTTACTGTAAATCCAATCTGCGCTGATAAAAAGATAAATCCTTACTTGGTGGGGGCGACTCATGAATTTGAATGCGCGTTACATAAGGACTACAGGCTCAAAGGAATTATAAGAGACTACTTTAAAATCCATGGTAATGTTACCGGAGACATATCATTTACTTTCGGGGAATTACATGCGCAAAATACTATTGATCAATAAAGAGAGTTCTATGGAAAGCTAATATTGAGATTCAAGAAAGGAACTTTTGTGGGGTATTTGTAGAACTTTTTTGGATTCTTCAAAAAGATTTTCAAGAGCATCTTTTTAAATGGTTGCTTCAGAGCTACAATGGACGGCACTAAACAACTATTTGAAAAGAGGGTTCGTTATGGATTACTGCTTATTTAATGGTCATCGCTTCAAAGTATATGATACACGCACTGTTTTCGAAGACTATGACGGAAGCTGGGTTTTGGCGATGCTCTTGGATAGAAACAATGACAGGCGTAGGTTTATTGTTTTGGAATCCAGTATACAAAAGGACGAGATCATTGGAAAATGTAAAGGGTATTTGGAAAAAGGCCTGGACATTATCATTTATCCTGTCTTTGACGATTTAGATGCAATTAAAAAATATATAACAATGGGAGACGAAGTGTTTGAGGTGGACTACGTCACAGCTCGTAACCATTCGCTATTCTGGTCACTGTTTTTGGGGCTACCTGTTCCTGAGGAATATTTGGAATAATAAGCAAGAGGGATGAAAATCTCTCTTTTTTTCTTGCAATTTGCTTTATCCCAAGGTATAACATCAACACCTTATTCTAAGGTCGCTGTACCCAGCTCTTGGGGTAATTCAGGAATTTATCACAGAAAAACAGCATAGAAAGGAGCGATTTATATGCAAAGAAGTAGCATTCCAATGGGGGTCGGAAGCCTAAAGAAGTGGCAGGAAAAGGGCACTCTAAACTTTGACCTTCCTTATCAGCGTCATGCGGGTGTATGGTCACCATTTCAAAAGTCAATGTTGGTTTACAGTATTTTCAGGGATAGTTATATTCCACCGCTTGTATTCTTGAAATTTACTGATGGAGAGAGTCCTGTATACTCAGTTCTTGATGGACAGCAGAGGCTCACAACTTTATTTGATTTTATTGATGGCAAGTGGAAGCTTCATGCAGCCACACCTGATATAGAATTTGATGATAAAGATATTGAGTTGGCTGGAAAGACGTTTGAAGATTTGGAGCCAGAGCTGATGGATATTTTGACTGGATTTAGGTTCACAATACAGGCAATAGAAGGTTTTACTGATGAAGATGCTGAAGAGCTGTTTTCAAATATCAATAGTGGGGTGGCTCTCTCTACTATTCAGAAAGCAAAGCCAGCTCTTGGAGGAGAGGTATGTGAGTGGATAAATGATATTCTAAAACTTGATTTCTTTTCACAGGCAATCAATATAACTGCTAACCAGGCTCGAAGAGAAGAGGATTTTGGAATGATACTACAGAGTTTGATATTGATTGATGCTTCTTATGATGACTGGAAATCTTTATCAACAGCAGAATGCTTAAAGTATGCCAGCTATCTTAGGAATAGGCTTGATGCAGATTTCAAGAAATACTTTTTCGATATCATCTCTTTTCTCAATGGGGTATTCAATGAAAAAACAAAGTACCTTAGAAAGAACAACGTTGCAGTTATCATAAAGCTGACTAGAATAGCGGTTGAGAAGAACATTGATAAATCTTCTTACAAATTGTTCTTGGATGATTTTTTCTCTGATAGTTCTGGAGAGTACCAAGATCTGTATAAAGAATATTCTGGTAGCGGTAATGTTAAGCGAGTGAATGTTGAAGGAAGATTTGATGCTTTGCTTAATTATTTCCTTGAAACTTTTGATGAGTTCCTGAAAGCAACCGATGATGACGGATTGAGAATGGAAGAAATATCCGAGGTTAGCTGATACTTCGCAACTTTGTAGGGATGGTATGAGTTAAGGATAAAAATAAAGCCTTGATGTGAGTATATATTTTTTTATGTAATCAGTAAAAGGAAGACCTTCCGTAATATATCGTTGCGAAGAGTTCATTCTCCAATCAATAATAACATACAAAAATGGTTTCAATCCTTCAAACACCTGATTGAAACCATTTGAAATAACTATATGTCGATATTTTCGTTATAAAAATATGTGGTAAACTACTTATGAATTTTATTAAACAAGAGGCTTATTCGTCTTTTTTTAATTTTACTGGCAAAATATAATCGATAACTACTTTTTCACCACGACTTAATGGAAGGGAATATCGTTCTTTTGTATATATCTCACACCAATAAAACTGTTCAAAATCAATTTCTTGATCAGTTTTTTCAATGGCTTCTGTAATTAACAAGAAGGCTGAGTCAACAATTTCTGCGATGTTATTTCCCTCAATTTGGATACAAGCAACCGTTCCGCTTGGAATATGTTTTTGGTACAGATCATGGGGAACCGGTGTATTTACCCTCATAAAATCTCCTAATATTAATTCAAAAGTATTTGTATCTTGAAAATTAAACATCATTCCTATACCATCATTTTCATCAATATCCTCACAATAAGTAAATTCAGATAAACTTTTTAAATAGTCAATCTTATCACTTTCAAAATAAGATTTCCATGCGTTCCCAGCCTCAAAAAATGAAGTGTTATTATGAACTCCGACCATTAGACGTTCCTCAAATTCCTTATAAACAATCTTCTTTAATTCTGCCATAATTCTTTTCCCTCCTATATATCTCATATCAAGATAATTCATTGGGTAATATTCATTGAGCTTTGCATTTTTTTGTTTTGCTTGAGAAGGTGTGATTCCGTGGTATTCCTTGAATGCTCTTGAAAAAGCAGAATGTGAATGAAAACCATACTTAAACGCTATATCAATAACAGAATCGTTACCTTTCTTTAAATCAAGTCCTGCTTGTCCTAAAAAACGGACTCACTCGTCGAACACAATTTCCGCAATATCGCTAAGCTGACACTTGAACTCCTTACAGATTTTTTCCAATACTTCCATCTGCACATTTTCGCCTTTTTCAAGTTTTGCAATAGTGCCGTAACTAAGGCCGGTCTTTTCCTTGAGATCCTTCCTCTTCATGTCGTGGTCAATCATTAGCTTAAACATTTTCTTGTATGAAACTGCCATGCATCGCTCCTATCCGCATAAATCCTAACGAAATCAATAACAACAGTTGGTATCATTATAACATAGTGGTACATCGTTTAAAATAAAAATTCACACGTTCTTGTTAATTTCTGACAATTTCTTTTAGTGACAAATTGACCTTTAGCAACTAAGTTTTTTCATTTTCGCAAGCAGGGCGCCGAGGGTCCTCGGCGCGTTTTTGCTTGTTGGTGGTAATTCCCCCAATCCCCCTGAACCTCGTTATCACTCGGAGCTACTCATCAACAAAGTTGACGCTGGAAGAATATTTCCATAAACGCAAAAAGAGGGGCAGCCTCACTCTAGTATAGAGTGAAACCGCCCCTGTTCTTAACGAATCTGTTCAGTTGTCTTTTGCTTTTCAGCCTGCTCTTTCTGCTCCTCAAAATTGAGGAACAGATCAACATTGTATTTTGCCATCTGTATATCTTTCATATCCTGCTTCGCCTGCCGGTACTCGGCATAGGTCTTTTTCTTTTCCTGAAGGACTTCGCTGTATTCCTGATTCAGTTCTTTGATCTTAGGAAGTTTACCCTCGATCTTGGAGAAAGCTTCCTTAGCAGCTTTACAAAGAGTGATAGCCTCCCTGTGCTCTTCAAAGAACTTTTTGCTATAACCGCTCTTGCGATATTCGGCATAAGTGTCCTTAGTCTTGGAATAGTTTATGATATGCTTTTTCAGCGCAGCTATCTCAACAAGCCTTGCCTCAAGAGCCTTCTGCTTCTCAGTAATTTCTCCAAATCTCTCGGAGGCAGCCTTGGCTTTTTCTGAGAGTTCATCATAATCTCTGAGACCATGTTCTTCAAGAAACAAAAGTGTCTGTGCCATCTGCTTGATGTTATGAACCTTAGCCCAGCGTTCATAGCCTGGTCCTTTTCCCTTGGCTATCATAGCTTGGATATCAAGAAGCATATCCACCTTTGGCTCAGGTTTAACATAAACATTTTCGTCAGTACGCTGTTGCTTCGGATCAGGTGTAAATACACTTTCCCCGGAAAAGACTTTCTCCAGATCCTCTTCTCTGTAGCCTGCTCCAAGAGAGCGCATTCGTAAAAACTTCTTTTGATCTCTACCCTTAAGAGAAACATATTTACCGCGCTTTATTTCGTAGCCCATCTCCTGAAGAAGCTTTATAAGCTCTTCCATACTTTTAGGCTTTTGTTCCATACAGATATCAATGGACTCGCGTATTTCCTCTCGGTAGCTTTTCCGCTGCGGATAAACAGTGCGCTTTCTTCGTTCACTGGGTTTTCTCGGAGTAATGACAGAGAGACCATTTTCAAGGCAAACCATGTCGCTGACTTTATGGAGTGCTATTCCTGATAAATGAAAATCTCTGAATTTCCTGTTACAGTCAAGGTTCGTGGAATTGTATATGATGTGATTATGAATATGAGCTTTATCTACATGAGTTGCAACTATAAAAGCATGTCTTCCCTTAGTCCAGCGCATAGCAGTTTCATACCCGATTCTGTTGGCTTCCTCCGGTGTGATCTCTCCGGGTTTGAAAGCCTGCCTTATCTGATATGCAATCACATCATTATTATTTTCTCTGCCGGTATTATGCTGATATTCTCTTTTGGCAAGAGCAAACTGTTCCTCCACGAGCTTAGGATCACACTCATAGCTGCTGACCAGAATACCGCCATCTGTCTTCTCAGGATTCTGAGCATAATCCGTTCTGTCCTTCAGGCACTGCTGAATGGATTTTCCTTTATTCATATGCATGGCTATAAGTCTGGTAGCAGCTATAAGTCATCACCTCTTTTCCTAAATCGTAGCAAGCCTCTGTAATATTTCTTTCATAAGAATCCAAAGTTCTTCCTGCTGTCTCTGAATATCTTTGATATCTTCCAGATATATGCTGCCGGTTTCATTTGCTCTTTTTGCATATTGGTTGATGTTATTGGCATTGATGCGAAGGAGGCGTGACACCTCCTTCACATCACTAAGATCCAGCTTTATAACATAACCGTCAATCGCCATTTTTCTGATATAGGCAGACATATTTCTGATACCTGCTTCTGCCATACGCTTTCTGATTTTTTCCTTATCTCCGGGCTTTATCCATACCCGGATTCTGTCAGTATACTCACGCATGTCAGAATCTCTCCATGGCATTACAGATGCAGCAAGGAGTTACAGGCTTTGGCTTTTCTACATCATAGGAAGCTTCCTGAAGTTTCTTAAGAACAGATTTTTTCTCCTGTTCCTCTTCTATAACATCAGCATTTGTCTTCTGAGCAGGTGTCTTATCTTCAGGAAGATTGTTGATGACACCATCAAAATTGTTATCATTCTGCTCAACCATGTCCTCAATGCCTCGCATGAAGTTCCTGCTGACAGATGGACCGGCACCGGGATCTTCAGTTGGACTTTCCGACAAAACTTCTTCCTCGACTTCTACTGCACCGCCGACTTCATCCCATTTCCTGATTTTATTTTTTCTCTTTTTCTCCATAGGCTATTTCCCTCCGTTCGTGAAATCCAGAGTGAACTGTGGCTGACCATTATCAGTTGTAGATAGAACCACAGTAGTGTCGTAGGTCTTACCTGTTTTTACCGATCTGCATTTTTTCAGCCTTGCCTTTCCGTCTGTAAGCAGCTGCACTGCGATCTGCTTCGTAAGCTTTTTGGAGAGAGAATCGAAGAAACGGTTATCCTTCCAAAGAGCAAATTTGCAGTCTTTGTTCTCACAGAAAAAGCCCTTGGACTTCTCCACTACATTGCTTCCACAATGAGGGCATTTACCCAAAGGCTCATATACAGGATGCATAAGTACCTCTGCATCAGGAACTATCCTGTAGGTATCAAGCAGGTTTCTTATCATCTGTGTGATTTCAATCATAAAGGCATCTGCATCATAGCTGCCATTTTCAATTTCTAAAAGCTTCTGCTCCCAGTCGGCTGTCATGGAAGCTGACTGAATGGATTCAGGAATAACTGTGATCAATGTCTCGCCCTTATGCGTAGGAGCAAGATATTTTGTTTTCTTATCTCCACGCCTTTCCAGGAATCCAATGCGGACAAGCTTTTCTATAACACCAGCTCTTGTGGCAGGTGTGCCAAGTCCTTTCCTCTCAGCTTCATCAGGGATTTCATCACAGCCTGCCTTTTCCATGGCAGAAAGAAGTGTATCTTCTGTATAGGATTTTGGAGGTGTGGTCTTCCCTGCTTTCACAGAAGTTTTATCAATTGCAACTGTATCGCCTGCCTTAAAATCCAGAATAATAACTCTGCTATCCTCATCAGAATCCTTATCTTTGGTATTAGCTACACTTCGCCATCCGGGATCAGCTATATATTTCCCTTTAAGCGTATAGTTTTTCCCAAGGCAACTGACTTCTGCAACAGTTTCCTTATATTTGCAGGGAGCTGATACACTCTCGGCAAGCCTTGTAGCTGCAAGCTGCAATATTTTCTTTTCCCCTTCAGGAAGTGCTTCAACATCTGCCGACCTAAGTGTTTCAGTTGGGATGATTGCATGGTGATCAGAGACCTTTTTGCTATTAAGGATCTTTTTGAAGTTAAGCTCATCCGTTACCTTTATGGAGAGCTTGTTTTCAATGATTCCAAGGATAGAACTCACTGTTGTCTCCATATCATCTGTGAGAAATCTGCTGTCAGTTCTTGGATAGGTGAGCAGTTTTTTCTCATAAAGGCTCTGAGCATAATCAAGAGTCTGCTGAGCTGTGAAGCCATATCTTTTATTAGCTTCTCTCTGCAAAGAAGTCAGATCAAAAAGAGCAGGAGCGTTTTCCAACTTTTCACTTATGTCTGCTTTTGTTACTACTGCCTTGCCCTCGATTCTACATTTCTCCGCAAGATCATCAGCCTCAGCTTTATCAGGGATACGTTCTCCTGTGAAGATGAGATCATTCCCTTCCAGCTGTACCTGATAAAAGTCTTCCGACTTGAATGCCCTGATCTGTGCCTCACGCTCTACAGTGAGAGCCAGTGTAGGTGTCATAACACGGCCTACATTTAAGGTCTGTCCATAAGAACAGGTGAAAAACCTTGTGGCATTGATGCCAACAATCCAGTCGGCTCGTTCTCTGCAAAGTGCAGCTTCATAAAGCCTGTCATAATCCTTCCCATCAGCCAGGTTATCAAAACCGTTTCTTATAGCCTCATCTTCCATGGATGATATCCATAATCTCTTCATTGGCTTTTTGCAGCCTGCCTTATCATAGACAAGTCTGAATATTAGCTCCCCTTCACGTCCTGCATCACAGGCATTTGTTACTACTGTGACATCATCTCTGTTCATCAGATCCTTCAATATCTGGAACTGCTTTTTGGTGGAAGCTGCAACCTGATACTTGAATATATCCGGGATTATAGGAAGATCTTCCTTTTTCCATTTTTCGTATTTGCTATCATAAGTCTCCGGCTCAGCAAGCTCTACGAGGTGCCCAACGCACCAGCTGACAAGATATCCATTTCCTTCCAGGTATCCATCCTGTCTGCCGGTGCATCCAAGTACCTTTCCGATGGACTGCGCAACCGAAGGCTTTTCAGCCACCACCAGGTTAATCATCGCAGTCATCGTCTCCTTCCTCATCGAAGTCATCCTCGATATCCTCATCATAATCATCCTCAAGGAAATCGTAGTCATCCTCAAAATCATAAGTGCGATCAAGGAGCTTCATTGCCCTTTCCACTACATCCATAGATTTCTCTACAAGCTCTGTTGCCTCGCTGACTGCACGATTTGCCCTGCGTACTTTCTGATTGCTCCTGTGAACAATTCCTGCAACCGTACCTACTACACCTACTCCTGCAACAATTCCCATTACCAACTTCTTATTCATGCGTTTTTCTCCTCTCATTTACATAGCGGCCTGAAGATCTTTCTTCGGCTCAGTTTTTGTTTTATTTGTCTTTGATACTTTTTCTTTTCCGGCAGAGAGCTTATCCTTTACGGAAGTCTTCTTTGCAGATTTCCGGCTGGCAGTTTTTTTCTCAGCCTTAGCGATTTCTTTGGTTTCATCCTTATTTTCTTTGGATTCCCCTGCATTTTCTTTGGATTCAGCTTTGGTTTCAGCCGTCAGAGTGATCTTTTTATCATTCTTAAAATCACTGAAATCAACCGGAGGTGTGATCTTGATATAGCCAACCGGCTGGTCAGCCTCCGGATCAGCGAAAGGGAGCTCATCACCATGAACCTCCATGAACTCATCAATCTCTTTCACAGTGGTAAGAGCCTGAACCTTGTCATCAATCTTTTGAATCATCTCTGATGCAGTTCTGCGGATTGTGTCAAGTGATGCCTTAAGCTCAGGCACTTCTTTTCCCTCAGACCAGGAAGCGACATAGCCAAAGGAATAATCAGAAGTGTCTATGCCATAATGCTGGCAGACTACATAGGCTACAGATTCGGCCTCTGTCTCTTTCTGATTCTTCGACTTTTTCTCTCCTGAAGCTTCCAGTGCATTCTTGGAATGAAGAGCCTGGTGGGCTGCTTCATGGATGATAGTCTTTACAGTTTGGGCTTCACTCATGCCCTCCTGCACAGCGATACGGTTATCCTCCAAATGAAAATATCCCTTTGCACCGGATTCAATGTTTTCAAAAGTGATGGGTACAGGAACTACTTCTGTGATTGCATCGAGAAGCGTCTTATAGCCATCCACACTTCCGGTAAGTTCTGCAATTCCAAGTGTTGGAAGCGGATCGCCATCAGTCTGACTCACATCAAAAGTACTGACAGGCTTAAAGGCATTGATTGTCACTTCAACCTTTTCTTTTACAGGCTCACCATCTTTATCAAGGATTGCCCTGCCGTTTGCATCCAGCTTGTCCTGCTCACGTTCCATCTTGTAAGGAGCAGGTGCAAGAATCCTGATTCCCTTCTCACCCTTTACCACATGGCGGTTCATATCTTTCCAGCCGGTGAAAGACTGACACATGGTTGCATCAGGTTTTTGCATCATGATAAGGATCTGGTTGTTCACAGAGTACCTGGGAAGCTTGGCGCAGAAATTCAGATAATCCTTGAAGTTATCCGAGGAAAAGATATCCTTAACGCCTTTTTCAAGTTTTGTGGTGATCTCTTCCATTTCCTTTTTTCTGGCTTCAGCAGCTGCTTTGGGATCAAAATTATTTTTGTCATATGCCATGTTTACTCACCCTCCTTTCCCTTCTTATCAGGCTTTTTATTTACCTCTTTGGACTTTTCTTTCATCCTGGAAAGTTTGTCCCTAATAGAAAGAGCAGGGACACTGCCCTGCTCTCCATACACTGCTTTCGCATATTCGCTGTATCGTGATTTTCTCGCCATTACTCTTCCTCCGTTTCATCTGTTGCTTCGTCTGCCGAATCCTCAGATAGCTCATAATCCTCATCCAGATCATCAGGGAGACTTGCAAGATATTCATCCTCATCCTCGTTATAATCAGCATCAGGATCTACGGTAGTTACCGTTTTTCTTTTGGTCTTAATCTTAGTAAAGTAGATATAACCTCCTGCACCACCGATTGCTAAGAGTAGAATCAGTGCCATGGCTCCTGTAGGATTTTTCTTCTTTTCTGGTTCAGGCTGTACCAGCTCTTCGGGCTCAGGCTCCGGCTCCGGTTCCTCTGTAGGTTCTTCTGTTGTTTCCTCAGGCTTTTCCTTACCTGTAGCTGCAAGATATTTATCTACCTCTTCCTCATCCATCAGAGCTAAAAGATCTGACTCATCGACCATATTCAGGAAGTGAACTGTCTCCTCGCCCTCATCATCACGATCTATAATGATATAAAAATAGTTGCCGGACTTTGTAACAACAGTGATGAACTGCTTGCCTCCTGCTTCAAGAGTGCCGTAATCATCAACAAGAGTCATGTTGCCATCAGGTGTAAGCGGTCCCCACTTTTCTTCCTCAGGTTCTGTAGGTTCTTCCGGTTCTGTTTCCACAAGATCTTCACCCTCACACATGGTGTAATCGTATTTGCAAAGCTCACAGTCCGGATCAATTTTATCCGCTGTACACTTGTGCTCACAGGTGCAGTCAGGACCACCTGCAAATGCTGTGATAGGTGTCGCTCCAATAAAAGAAACTGCGACAATTGCCACAGCTCCTAGTAATCTACCTCTGATATTCAGTTTATTTTTCATCTTCGATATCCTCCCAGTCAAAATCATCCTCCGAATCAGTTTCCTTTGTTTCAGCTACATCAGCTTTGTCCGTAGCTGTAGTTACAACAGTTGCCTGAGTGCCTGCATTACCGGCCTGACCATTTGCCACAAGTTTAAGGAACTCGGCAAGCTGCTCAGGTGATAAGTTCAGTGCTCCAACATCAGCAAGGATCTGTGAGTTTTCAGCTTCCTGCAATCTCTGCTGTGCAGCCTTAAGCCTTGCCTTATCATCTTCAAGTTTTTTCTCCATACGCTTAACCTCAGCGCGGAGCTTATCTAATCTCTCATACATGTTTCATCATCCTCCTATCTGATTCTGCCGTAGCAGTAAAAATGTGCTCTCCAGTACCGTGTGTCATAGCTTGCATACTGAATCGGGTTGCCACAGTGGATCATGATCTTATTAACAGGATCTACAACAATTCCAACATGGCTTGCGCCTGCCGTATCATAGGTGCCCTGGAAGAAAATCAGATCTCCCGGCTTTACATCACCTTCATGGACTCTTGCAGTAGCATTCTTCCATCCATTTGCAGTAAGCCTTCCATAGTCCCAGCCGTTTCCACAGTGATTGATAACCCAGCTGACAAATCCTGAACAGTCAAAGCTTGTGCTTGGCTTGCTTCCTCCCCAGACATAAGGGTATCCAAGGTATCTCTCTGCCTCACGGAGCATATTTGCAAACTGAGCATCGGTGAGATATTCACCCGGAACTGCGTAGTCATCATATTCTCCGGGAGAGAAGCCTCCTACATAAGGATCATCACCAAAGATGTCAGGCTTATTGCCCTTCATCTCTACAATGACTTCATAGCGTCTGATCTGATCTACAGTAAGTCCAACCTCATCAAGGGCTGCCCTTATTCCTTCATTTGTGAGTCTTACATTAAGGATGTAGTAGTCATATTCTTCCTCTGACTCATTCCCCTCATCATCAGTGACCGTCCTTGTTCTGGTTTCAACAACTTCTTCAATTTCCAGTTCATACTGAGCCTCAAAGATTGTTTCCAGAATCTCTTGGGCTTCCTCTTCTGTATAATCCTCATAAAGAACAGTAAGAAGTGCTGCAAGCTCAAAAGGATTATGACCTATCTCAGCCAGATCATAGTTGTACTCATCATAATCAGGATAGTCATCCTCAATGTTGTCTATCTGATCCTGAAGATCAGCTTCCAGCTCTTTGTAGTCAGCTTCAGCAGCAAGGATGTCACTGTCATCTGCTGTATAGCTTGTACCAACCAGCATGTTGTTGGTTCCGCCTGCCATCATGGAACAAGAAGTAAGAGTCCCTGACATTACAAGAACAACGATTAGAACAATAAGAGCTATGATGAGTCCAAGGGGATGCTCCTCAGCAAATTCTTTTATCATCTCAGCAATACGCCCTGCCATATCCTCAGCCTTATCTGTGAATCTTTTTGTAATGCTGTAGGAAGCATTGGCGGTTTCTTTTGCCTGAGCCTTAAAAGCATTCCTTTGGATCTCCTTTTTCATGAGGTTCTTCTGAACTTCCTTAGATCCCGGCTTTACATTTTTTGTTTCCGTTCTTCCATGAATCTTGTCAGAATATCCGCCTTTACCAGAACTCTTTAGTTCTTTCATCTTTGCTGCATATCCGAGGTCTTCCGCTAATTCTGTAGCAGAATTTACTGCATCGCCTCCTGCATTGTTATCTTCATTAGCCTTATCAACCTGGCTGTGAATTGTCCTTGATACAGCTGCATCAGAGTAAATCTTTTTCCTGCCCTGTTTCTGTAGCTTTTTACGCTTCTTTATAGCTTCTGGACTTTCAGAAATATCAGCTTTTCCGGTACGGAGCTTTTTCCTCATGGCCTCAGCCTGTGAAGCCTCGTTTTTCAGCTTCCTGGCATGAGACTTTTTCTTTGTAGTATTATCAGTTTCTTTCTTAGCTTTGGATCTGCCCTTATCCCTCGTGTAGATTCCTTCATTCATTTATCCGCATCCTTTCCTTTATTTTTCTTCCTTTTTTGCCTCTGTGATCTCAGACAAGCGGGTTGTCATGATACGATAGAGCTCAATGTCTGTAGGGAATCTGTCTACGAAAGGCAGGATTACATTGCCATAAAAAATAAGCCCTTCACCGGCTCCTGAGTGTGTTACATAGGAAAGCTGATGTGGACTTATATTGAGCTGCTTGGCAAGGATCTGTCTGTCACCTACAGCCTGGTTCAGCATATATACGAAATCAGAGTTTTCAAAGATGTTCTCTACCTCTTTGGATGCGAGCAGATCTTTGACGTTCTGCGTGATACCTGTCGGAATACCGCCCCATTTCCTAAAACGCTTCCAGATCTCTACAGTATAGGCTGCTGTCTGCTCTTCTTTTAACAGAAGGTGCATCTCATCCAGGTAGTATCTGGTAGAACGTCCTTCACTTCTGTTGGAGGAAACCCTGCCCCAGACCTGATCCTGCACAATTAGCATTCCGATTTTCTTAAGCTGCTTGCCAAGATCCTTGATATCAAAGCAAACGATTCTGTTTGTGATATCAACATTGGTTCTGTGGTTGAAGATATTCAGAGACCCCTTTACATATATTTCAAGAGCTGTGGCTACATGCCTTGCCTCTGCCTCATCCTGTTTCAAAAGCTCATTGTAAAGATCTTCCAACAGAGGCATGTTCTCCGGTACAGGATTCTCATAATAATCTCTGTATACCTTACGAATGCATCTGTCGATTACAGTCTTCTCTACAGGAAGAAGTCCTTCCTTACCACCAACGATAAGCTCACACAGAGATAACAGGAACTCTGCCTTTAGTGACACCGGATCATCGTCATCGGAGTAGTTATTGTTGATGTCCATAGGGTTGATATACTGAGTCGAAGTGGTGCTGATCTTAATGACCTGACCACCGAACCTCTCAACAAGTGGTGCATACTCGGCCTCAGGATCTGAGATTATTACATCATCATCTGTGACCAGGAATGCATTTGCAATTTCTCTTTTCGCAGCAAAAGACTTACCGGAACCAGGTGTACCAAGGATAAGACCATTAGGGTTCTTAAGAAGCTTTCTGTCTACCATGATCAGGTTGTTGGAAAGAGCATTTAAGCCATAATACAGGCTTTCATCTCCTGCCTGGAAAAGCTCCTGTGTTGTAAATGGTACAAAAATCGCCGTAGAGCTTGTAGTCATGCCTCGCTGGATCTCGATAAGGTTCTGCGCAAGGGGCAAGCTGCTCATAAGTCCCTGCTCCTGCTGGAAATCGAGTCTTACAAGATTACAGTTATGCTTCTGAGCAATGGACTTTGCCTGGAACACATTATTTTCAAGCTCCTGTTCAGTACGCCCTGTATTCATCACAAGGAAAGTCAGAAGGAACATTCTCTCATTTTGGCTCTGCAATTCTTTTAACAGGTCTTTCGCATCATTTCCAAAAGTTGCAAGGTCAGAGGGGATGATGTCCATATCATATCCGGCACGAACCGCCTTTTTCTGCTCCTCGATCTTACTTCTGTCAAGCTCTGTGATAGTGTGCTTTACAGTCTTAATAGCCTCATTCTGATCTACGGACTGGATGTGCATGGTCACTATCTGACTTGATTCCATATTGAGGAAATCTGCCAGCATCCTGTCTGAGATATCTGATGCATCAATGGATAAAAAGCTCATGGCTCCGTAAATATTACCCATCTGAAACTTCTTTCCATTTGGAAAGTTGAAGCTGCTTGGTGCAATGAAGTCTTTTACAGTAAGACCTGAGCCCAGGAGATATTTCCAGTCGAAGTTGAATTTATCCCTGTCTCCCATATGAAACTGCTGATGCATTAGAGCAAGTCGCTCTTTTCCGTTCAGGATCTTTGCCTGTACTCCAAGTCTTTTGAAGTTGTTTAGGATATCCGTCTCAATGTGGATAATCCTTGGTTTTGCTGCTCTCATGGAATCCGCATGGATACCAAATGTCAGATATTTTGTTTTTGTCAGACCATTATTGCCAGCTTCCATCTGATGAAAGAGCATGGTACTATACTCATCTCTTACGCTGTCAAAACCGTCTTTTGCATGAGGAATCGCAATGCTGGTCCTGAAATCATCAATATCTGTAGCCATGTTCATGAAGGAAAGCTCAAAATGTACTGAACTGTCAAAGAAGTTAAGGAATGCACACCATTCCTCGAAAATCTCTGTCTTATCCTCCTGAAGAGCAAGCTGATAGTTGATATCCTGAAACTGAATTGTCTTGGTATAGTAGTCTGTTCCGATCCTACAGATACCATCCTGAAACATCCTGTCAAATGGAATGCTCTGCTGGGCTGTTCTTGGAATGCCATCATTTTTCTGAGCATTCTTTATGATCTCTCTGATTTCTTTCTGCTCAGCCCTTGTCAGGTTAGCAGGCATTTTGAAATCTCTTTTCTCCTGCTTCTTAAAAAATGAAATCAAGAATCCTTACCTCCTTCTTTTTTGTGTTTGTCATCTCTCATGGCTTGTGAATACATGATGATCTCGTCGATTTCTGTCTGAGCTTTTTCATATCTCACTAATGCCGAGAAGTTATTGTCTGTCTTATAAGGCCTCTGTTTTGGTCTTACGAAGGTTGCTTCTATGAGATGTCCTAACAGGACTTCAAGATGCTGACCGTTCTTTTCATACATAGCCAGGAAGAAAAACGGCATCATGATAACCATCATTCCCATAGCTGCTGTACTTACGGATGCAATCTGCTTTATCAGAAAGAATGACGGCACTCCGAAAAGTGCCGCCACAGAGAAGCAGATCAGCTGTCTTTTAGTCAGATTGAACATCACTTTACTTTTGACCTTTGTAAGATCACGAGGCACCGAAATATACGATGCTGCCATATCTGAAAATCCTTTCTTATTTTTGATTTACAGTGACATTTACTGTGACAGTTTTTGTCACTGTATTCTTCATCAATGTGCGTGAAGCACTGACTTGGCTACTGCTCCGGTCTTAAAAAGCGTAAACGCAAGAAGAACCGTATAGCCCATGACTCCCCAAAGAGAGCCAATGATATCTGTCGTGAATGCTACTGACTGAATCAGTACTGCATATATTCCGACACAGACCATGATCAGGAATCCCTGGAATCCCAGTGCAAACAGTGATCTCAAATAGTTCTGACCAATCATGCTCTGCTCTCTGTTTCCAAAGGTTGCAAAGGGGATTGGTGCAAGGCTGACCATGAGATAGATTTCAATCATCCTCGCATATACAATGACAAAAATCAGAGCTGACAAAAGATATATCAGGAACTGCACAATAAAGGACTGCAAGAATATGGATAAAAGCTCTGGCACTTCCATGGCCTCAAGTGTTGATTCCATGCTTGCCAGGGTACTTGCATCTATCGCTGTACTGCCTGAGATTATTCCTCCGGCATTTGATATAACATGCTGCGCCACATCAAATACTGCCATTGTGATATTCATCGTATTTGTGATCAGTGTTACTGCTACAAAGGTTTTGAAAATCCATTTCCAGAAGATCCAGGTCTCAAAGTTTGCCAGATTGTTATGGCTGATGACCAGCTGTATAAGCTCGTAACAGGCTATGAAAGTCAGAAGTATTCCGGCAATCGGCATGATCACATTTTCTGACAGGTTCCTAATCATGTTGAAAACTGCCGGTGAAAAGCTTGCCGGTGTCGTACCTACTTCTGTTGCAATCTCACCTACCTGAGTATTAACTGAGTTGAAGGTGTTATTCAGATTGTTCATAATGCCTGAAACAAGCAGACCTCTTAGCCATTCTTCAATCGATTCAATAATGCTGTCCACTTGTTACCTCCTCTTCTCAAAATGGAGCCAGGGTTTTATGCCCTGACTCCGGCTCTTTCGGACCGATTAAAAAAGTCCGGAAAGAAGAGGAACAAGTGTAGTTCCGATGAGGGCAACACCACCTCCGGCCATGAGCTGTGTTATACCATTTTTGATGGAAATATAAGGGTGTGTTAGGTAGGTAGAATTGTACCTACCTATCACGTAGAAGTTTTATAGAATTGTCTTACATAGCTCTGGCAACAGAATTTGCCTCGGCATAGTCAGATAGATTGTAAGTCTTAGATTCATCAGTTGGGCGGAAGTTGTAGTGTATCTCCATTGAGATGTTTCTATCTCCGTCCGCAGTAATTTCTTCGTGAACAACAATTTGCTTAATCAAGCGATTGAGGGTGTCGGCATCAAGCTCCGTGATATCTGCATAGTCCTTGATAAGGTCAATCCACTTTCTGGCATTACCATCATTCTTGCTGTTCTTAGCCAGACGCCTTTCATCATGAGCTATCTGCTTCATGAGTTCCTCGGATTCTTTCTTGGTACGCTCCACAAGAGAATTGAACATAGGCTCTGTGATTGTTTCTGTAAGCAAGTCCTCATAAGCCTTTGTTGTCATTCGTTCCAAGGTTTCCAAGCGGTTCTTGGCTTTAGCTATGCCACGTTCCAAAAGCTCTTGCTGTTCCCTGCGCTCATTCTCATAAGCATCTGCAAGGCTTTCAGCAACTTCACCAGCATTGATGGTTTCTTTCGCAAGGTCTGTAATCTCGTCATAGACAATGTTGTAAAGAGTATCGAACTCAACCCTGTGCTGAGTACAATGATTCTTTCCATGACGATTGTAGGTTACACAAGCGTAAATATCTTGTGGATGCTTGGCATTAGTCTTACGAATCGTAAGAGCCTTACCACATTCACCACACTTGATAAGACCTGCAAAGAGTGAGGTTGTGCCATCTCCACGGCTACACTTTCTTGACTCAATTTTCTCTTGAACAATGTCAAAAGAGTCTTGGTCTACGATTGGTTCATGCATGTTTTCAACAATAATCCAATCATCTGGTTTCTTCTCGTTAATTACTCCGACCTTGAACTTGTAGTTCTTCTTCTGTGATGCGATAGCACCATAGTAGACGGGATTGATTAACATATCGCCAATTACCGTGTCATCCCAAACATATTTGCCGTTCTCTGGGTCTTGTATCTCCCACTTTGTAAAGTGATTACGGATGCCACGCTGTCTGTTCCACCACGTAGGGCAAGGCACTTTGTTATCTTCAAGTCTGCGCTTGATAAATGCTGTTCCGTGCCCTTCAAGTGCCCAATCAAATATCTTCTTCACAAAAGGAGCTGTTTCCTCGTCAATGATAAGGTGTGTAGCATCCTCTGGGTCTTTCAGATATCCGAATGGTGCAACGCATCCGGTAAACCTCCCCTTCTGAGCTTGGTTCATATAAGCGGAATGCACTTTCTTGGAAATATCCTTGGAATACTGTGCATTGAAAAGAGCCTTGAATGGTGCAATCTCATCATCATACATGGTATCAATGTTATCGTTGATAGCCACATAACGGCACTCATGCTTTGGGAACCATATCTCACGAAGGTTTTCAGTAAAGAGATTATCTCTTCCCAGACGGCTATAATCCTTGGTAACAACCACGTTGATTTTCTTGTTCTCAACGTCCTTTAGCATACGCTGAAGGTCTGGCCTGTTTGACGTTGTACCAGAGTAGCCATCATCAATATAGACTTCCTCTACTGCCCATCCTCTCGCTTGGCAGAACTCCTCTATCATCTCACGCTGATGACCGATACTCTGACTCTCACCATCTCGGATATCTTCATCCTCTTTGGAAAGTCGGCAGTACACGCCCACTCTGTAAGTCGGTGCAAGAAGTTCTTCCATCTGTAAGTTTGTCATTCTCATACTCAATCACCCGCATAATCCAGATAGACTCGGGGTCGTTTTGTCCTGAGTATTACCTAGATTATATTCCTTTCTTTTGATATTTTCTATATCGTCATTGAGTCGTTTTCTGACCTTGTAAGCGACAGCCTCGTTGAATACTTCCTTTGCCGTTCTAGTGCCATCATAGAATCGAACAATCTTGATGTTGGTTTTTGCCATTCAATCCCCCTCTCTTGAAAAAGAAAAAAGCACAATTACCTCTCTGGATAACTGTGCTTTCTTGTTGATTGTCTTTCGTGTTTCGGTTCCTTGGCTTTGACCTCGGTAGCTTTTTCTCGTGCCTCATTCCACTCGTTGTACTTAAGAGTTTCTGCATAAGCAAGCTCACTTACTTCAACACCAAGAGCTTTTTCTATCTCACCTCTTCTAGCAACAAGCTTGTCAATCTCAGCTCTCCACTGCTTTGGTGTGATAGGCTCACCCTCTGGGATTACATTCCTAAGAGCTTTAACTGCATTTGGGTATTCTTGAAGCATGGCTTTGTTGTCCTTATCAAACACAAGCCTTGCAAGTCCTTTCAAAGAATCGCTCTGCTTCTTGATATCCCTATAAGGCTCAAATCTTTCCCATGCCTCTATCTTGTCATACAAAAGGTTCTGACGGTCTATGCCCGTGTCAAACTCATCTATAAGACCATTGTAAGTTGCCTCATGGTTGTCCTTGAACTCATCAAGTTTCTTGAAATCGGAAATCTCTCTTTTCTCCACAAAACGCATCATGTTATCTGGATTCTGTAAGAGTTCTCTGTTCCTAACTTTTCTGAGGTAAGTGCCATTATAAACAGGCAACTGTAATCTGCCATGTCGCTTAACAACATCCTTGATCATGTTGATAACCTCATTGCTGACATTAACAGCTTTCTGCTTAAATGCCTCAATGGTAGCAGAAGTAGTATTGATGAAATCGAGAAGTCCTCTCATCTCAATTACCTTGCGGTTATAATCACCACGCTCGGTATGGATGCCTTTCTTCTCCAACGCATTGGCTTTACTTCCAAGGTGGATAGTAGGCTCAATGTTAAGACCTAGTTCCTTAAAAGACCTATGCTCCCACTTCGTTTCAATGTGCAGAGCTTCGTTGGTCTGATTGATAAGATTGGTAAGATTCTCTCTCCAGATTCTTCCGTACTTCTTATCATCCCAATCGGTAGTCTTTTCAGTAGTGCATTTATAGTTCTTGCCCTTACGGATTTTATTTCCGTTCTCATCAAGGATATAGACCTTCCTCTGCTTGGGCATCCATTTACCATTTTCATCAATAGCTCTCAATGTGAGCATGAGATGAAAATGAAGATTACGTTGCCCAAGGGCGTTAACAGAATCATGAATTGCCCAATCCGCACACATACCTTTTGAAACAAAGTTTTCGTGAACATACTTCCTAACGACTTCCTCTGCAACTTCATAGGTCCACTCGTTTGGAAGAGAAGCCTTCATCAGTCTACAAAGCTGTGCGTTCTTTGCCTTCTCTGCCATCTCAACAGAGCTCCAAAGAGTTTCCCTATCAATGTAGGTGCTAGGTGCATTCTCTGGCAGATTAATTTCGCAATGAACAAGGTCTTCGTTAGACTTGTCTGGATGATACCATTTACCATCGTACTCGTTGTATAAATCCTCACGACTCATGTAGGATGCCTTATCAACGGCTGACCCTCCACTACTCCGCTTAACGATGGTAAAACGTGTGCTCAGATGTTTCATCATCTCACCCCCTTTCGGATGGGCACACGCAAAAACCTCAGATCAGGATAGCCACGTCCTATTGTGGATATCCTTTTCTGAGGTTGCACAAAGGGGTAGGAGCGTCTTTTGCTCCGAAGGGGAAGTGTAGGTTCCCCTTTTGCCCACGCACTATGTGGGCAATGCCGTCTGCAAGACCCCTCGGAGAGCGCACATACCACTCGGAGAGTGGTATATCTGTGCGCACCCAACAAGTTGGGTGAATGAGAAGTGGTAGAAGTAGTCGGTACTCGCGCCGTCATGAAATCACCTCGCTTTCTTCAATAATTGGTTTCGGATTCTTAGCCCTCGCCTTAATGTCAGAAATAACTTTCTTACACTCAGCAGTTGCCAAAGCTGTCTTGAGGATTTCGTTCATTTCCCCTTCCTCGAAGGAGTAGCACTCTGGGAAGTACTTATGGACTACACCACCCATCATGTACTTGTGTGCGTTCTCCTGCTTTCTACGCTCTGCATTGGCTTTCTTCTTCTCGTTGGCAAGTCTGTTCTTGGCTTGCTCAACTGCCCTCTGTGCCTGCTCGACACCCTTAGTTGTTGTTACTTCTGTGTTAATCATTACTATGTCCTCCTAAAAAAATAATAAAAAAAGGAACCGATTTCTCGATTCCTAATTTCCGTATCCGTGTGTAGTTGTTGCATGATTTAAGGCGTAAACTTTGCAGCTAACATTTCACACAATTTTGAAATAGATTGTATTCTACCATATCCAGAATAATAAAGATTCTGAACATCACTATCCCACTCCATAACACCAAGGTTATGTTCAACTAGCCTTGAACTGTATGCTAACATTCTGCGGATATACGTCACATCTGGTTCATTTGATAGTAAATCTACTAACCTTGGACTCTCTCCACCATTAACATTTATCAAAAGTCCATACTGAGCATTCGACACTATGCAGTACCCTATGAGCTGTGAAAGCTGAGCTAACCCAACGTTTTCAAGCAACTTCACTTCAAGGATAAGCAATTCAAAGTCTACTCCATCTGTAATTAGTGCAAAAATATCTAAAGATAAAGGTGGTGTACTGTTAGCAAAATCTATTATCGATTTAGTTGTTATGCCATTCTCCGAAATTATCTCGGCTAAACCCTTCTTTAACTCTCCTGTTTTACAATAAACTTTAAGCGGATTCTTTGACGCTTTGAAGTTACTCTCTATTTGGCTCTTAATAAAATCCATTATCTCTGGATAATATGAAACCTCATTTCTTTTGGCCATCATATCACCTCAAATCTGCTTCGGTAATAGGCCGTATTATCATCTTATACTTATTTGCAGGGTCAAACGAGATTAGTTTCTTATACACAGCTTCATTAAGAGGTCCCACCATTGCAGATGCCTTATTATCAGTTACAATAAGTGGCGTTAACAGTTCTGGTGCTTCAATGATAACTGATTCTTTAGGATTATTCTTTAGAGCCTCCTCTATCAAATCATCTCTACTTCCTCTTACTCTTTTACCATTCAGCTTGCCCGTTTTGCTAGCAATAACAAATGCAATTGCATCAATCATAATATTCAACGGATACCCTTTTCTTCGGTCTGCTGAAAATGAATAAGATGAGCCATTAAATATCAGCGTTTCATTACCATTTTCTATAGCTCTAACTATCTCTGCCACTGTAATATTATACTTGGTATATGTCCTTGCCCTTAATAGCGGATCACCAAGAATAATACCTGCAACTTCAGTAGCCTCACCCTTATGTAAAACAGTAAAAGGTGAGATAAATCTTTCAGCATAAGCAAGCAGTCTATCCAACTGTGAATATGGTGCATGTGGACAACCTAAAGCAGCACAGATTTGTTTGTGATGAATAAAATGTCCTCCACGGATTTCATCTGGTAAGTCTTTATGGTTTTCATCAATGTGAACGGC
>JAEEGJ010010345.1_pt1 | contig 24362 bp, 23 predicted proteins | sample 8958761 | NCBI WGS metagenome assembly JAEEGJ01 (sample SAMN16246546, study PRJNA631951) | gut metagenome | biome: gut microbiome; feature: rumen; material: RS-attached | host: Bos | place: Iran: Karaj | collected 2018-10 | reverse complement strand
AAGTAGTTATCACTTTGAAGACATTCAGAAATTCAGTTCACGGCCCCGGTAGAAGTCCATGAGGGCAGTCTGGTAGAGGTATTCATAGCGGGCCTTGACATGATCGCTCTCCGCTTTCAGGTAGTTGGCCTTGGCCTCGTTGAACTCGGTGATAGTAGCCTTGCCGTTCTCATATTTGGCCTGTGTCAGGAGAAAGGCATCATAGCCGGAACGGGCTGCAGCCTCGCTGCTGTGATACTTGGAATCGGCAGCCACGGCATTATAGTACACCTGCTGGATTTCCTTGTAGAGCGTCTTCTTCACGTTTTCAAGCTGGAGATGCTGGTTCTCAAGGTCAACACGCGCCGAACGGATACTGTTGTGCACCTTGAAACGGGTGAAGATGGGGACATTGAGGCTCAGTCCCACATACTGGGCAAAATTATTCTTCAGCTGGGTGGTGAAGTTGTCGGCCATGAGACCAACGGTCTTGTAGTAGTTCGTCTGAAGACCGGCACTGAGGTTCAGGGTGGGCAAGCCTGCAGCCTTGGCGATGTCGATGTTACGTTCAGCGGCAGACAGGCGGAGCTGTTCGGCCTGGACTTCAGGCTTGAAGGTCAGCGCCTCAGCATAGATAATCTCCGGCGAGGGGAGCGAAGAGCGCAGGAAACCGTTCCCGTTATCGTTCCCGTTCCCGTTATCGTTCCCGCTAACGTTAACTCTTACGACGGCGAAATCGTCGGGTGACGGAAGTTCCAGCAACTGAGTCAGCGCCAGTAGCGAGAGCTGGTAACTGTTGTCGGCCTGGGTAGCAGTCAAATGACTGGCAGCAAGGGTGGAACGCTGTCGGGACAGTTCGGCAGCGCTTGCCTTCCCGTTCTCCACGAAAGCCTCCAGGCGGGCTACCTGCTGTGAGTCGATGGCAACCTGGCGGTGGGCGACGTCGGCCATCTCCATGTCGTAGAGTATCTGTACATAAGCCTGTGCCACCTTCATGCGGATGTCGTTCCTGGCTTTCTCCAAATCCTGCGTGGCGGCTTCAAGGTTCAGTTGACTGAGCTTGATCTGGTTCGGAATCTGAAAACCGGTAAAGAGCGGTACGGTGGTGCCGAGGCTGAGACTCGTAGAGTTGGTGCTGCGATTGGTGTAGGTATTGTCGAGTGTCAGGCCTCGTCCGAACGAGAAGCTCTCCGAAGCTGAGGCACTGAGGTCAGGCAGGCGACTGTTACGGGCTGTCGAGAGCTGGTACTCGCGCTGCTTGCACTGGTTTGCCTTTTGCTTGATACTGATGTTATGCGAAATAGCATGGTCAATACATTGGCTCAGCGTCCATTGGCGTGTCTGCGCATGCAAAGGTAAAAGGGCGAAAAGGCAAAAAGGTAAAATGGAATATCTTTTATTCATAATCATTGCTTTTTTTACGTCAACGTCGACGTCAACGTCAACTTTTAGTTATCGTTCCCGTTCACGTTATCGTTATCGTTATTGTCCTTCTTCTGCAAGCTTTTCCGGTCCACGCACTATGTCCTTCACGGTGAGACCCTTCTTGATTTCGATGTTCACACCGTCAGACAGTCCCGTGGTCACCTGCTTGCGCTCGTAGGTCTTCTCCTTACCGGAACCCTTGACAACGTAGACGAAGGTGCTGTCGCCACTGAACTCAATGGCGCTCTCAGGGATGGACAGGGCCTTCTCGGCAGAAGCCAGGACAATCTCGGCATTGGCACTATAGCCGGAACGGATCTTACCGCCCTCCGAGAGTCTGACGGCAGCTTTGATTTCAAACTGGTTGGCGCCATTGCTCTCCACGGCTTTGGGCGACACATACTCCAGGGCGGCGTCGAACTTCAGATCCTGCAAGGCACCGATGGTAATCTTCATCGGCATGCCACTGACCAGCTGACCCACTTCCGTCTCGTCGATGTTACCACGGAAGATGAGGTCGTTCATGTTGGCAACACTGGCGATGGTCGTACCGTCATTGAAGGTGTTGGAGAGGATGACCGAGTTACCCACTTTGACAGGCACGTCAAGGATGACACCGCTGATAGTGCTACGGATGAGCGTGCTGGAGGCTGAGGCATTCGACTTCGACACACCGTCGCGAACCACCTGCAAGGCATCGACGGCAGCAGCCTTCTCTTGCTTGGCCTGACTCAATGCCAGACGTACTTTGTCATACTCGTCAGCCGACACCAGCTTCTGCTGGTAGAGATTCTCCTCACGCTGGAAGTCGGTCTCAGCCTGTTTCAGGTTGATGTCTGCCAGGCGTACACGCATCTCAGCCGAACTGAGCTGGCCCATGTCAGGAATCACCTTGACCTTGGCGATCACCTCGCCCTGTTGGACATACTGGCCCGGTTCCTTGTAGAGATGCGTGATGATACCCGAAATCTGGGGCTTGACATTCACCTCGTTACGGGGTTCTATCTTACCCGTGATAATCGTGGTCTTCTGGATGTTCTCCACCTTGGGCGTAAACTCGTTATACACTATCTCCTTGGGTTGGCTCTTCTGCCACAGGAACACGAAGGTTCCGATGAAAATCAGCGCGATAATGGCCGCAATCATCAGTTTGCTGTACTTTTTCATATATATATTTTTTTTCAATTATCAATTTTCAATTATCCTACGAGCTTTGCTCGCTTATACCTTTAGGTGTAAGAATTAGCGAATGCGCCATTACTCGTCTCGCATGGCATCAATCGGTTTGATGGACATAGCACGGGCGGCGGGGGCCAGACCTGCCAGAACACCTAACGAGCTGACCACGACGGCGGCGAAGATAGCCGTCCAGAAGCCTATCTGGAAGTGGGCGGCAAGGATGCCGTCTTCGGTATTTGCCAATTCCAGCATCTGCAATATCAGCACGCCGAAGAGGATGCCCGACATGCCAGCCACCAGCGTCAGCACAATGCTCTCGCTGACTATCTGCGAAAGTATCATCTTCGGCGTGGCTCCGATGGCACGGCGGATGCCTATTTCCGTGGTGCGCTCACGCACGGTGACCATCATGATGTTCGACACGCCGATGGCACCGGCAAGTAACGTGCCGAGACCCACAAGCCAGATGAGGAAGTTGACACCCTTGAACAGGTTGTCCAGCATCTGGAAAAGCACCTCGGTATTGAACACCATGGCACCTTGTTCGTCGGTAGGGTCAACGAAATGCGCCATGGTCACTGCCTCGCGGATACGGTCTGACAGCTTTGACATCACCACGCCCTGACGACCGGTAGCCACCATCATGTCCACCTGGTTGCCACGGTTGTAGGTCTGCTGCATCAGCGTCAGCGGCAGCGTCACCTTTTCCTCGGCACGACCGTTGATATTCATATTCGTCGACGCATAGTCCACACCTATCACTTCGTAATAGGTAGAGTCGATGCGGATGCTCTTGCCACAGGGGTCGCCACCCTCCTTGAAGAGGTCCTTGTAGATCTTCTTGCCAATGACGCAGACCTTGCGGTGCTCCTTCATATCGACTTCGTTAATATAGCGTCCATAGAAAAGCTTCGGGGCAATGACTTTGGCATAGTCAGGCGATGTACCCTGGACACGCGGTGTCGTCCGCTGGTCGCCATAGTAGGCATTGTTCGACTTCCCCCAAGGCGAGAAGAGCACTGGGGCAACAACGTCGAGCTCGGGGACACGCTGCTTCAGACGGTTGATGTCCTTGTAGTCCATGCTCCACCAGCGGCCCTTGCGGAAACCCTTGTAGGCTTTGGATGTCTGTTGTCCCCAGATAATCACCGTGTTCTGGGCAAAACCCTCGAAGTTTTTCTCCAACAGTTCCTTCAGTCCGTTACCGCCACCCATCAGCGCCACGAGCATGAACACGCCCCAGAACACGCCGAAGCCTGTCAGGAACGAACGCGCCTTGTTACGGGTCAGCGTGTCCAGTATTTCCCTGTATGAATCAATATCTATTCTCATAACGTCAATCAGCTCTTAGTGCCTCGATGGGGCGGATTCTACTTGCTTTATAGGCTGGGATGAGTCCCGCTATGGTGCCTGCGATAATCATCACCATCGTGGCCTCGATACACACGTCGAGTCCTACCGTCGGGTCTAGGAACATCGTTGCCTGGAAGAGACCAGTATCAATGGTTTCATGACCTATCGTCGCATCCATATACTCGTTGGCACAGACACCTAACACCATACCAATATAACCAAAGAACGTCGTAATGATGACACTCTCAATGATAATCAGTTTCAGGATGCTCCAGGGCTTGGCACCTATGGCCTTACGGATGCCAAACTCATGGGTACGCTCCTTGACGGTGATGAGCATGATGTTCGACACACCCACAATACCGCTGAGTAGCGTAAACAAACCCACAATCCAAAGGGCTGTACGGATGATGGCGATACCCTTTTCCATCTGCAGGCTCTGCGTATAGCCGTTCCACAGCCAGATGGCTCGCTCGTCTTCAGGATGGGCCTGGTGGTTGGCATTCAACCGGCGGCGATATTCCTTCTCGAAGGCTTCGTTGGCCTCCTCGGTAGACAGTCCGTGGAAGGTAAACTCAATGTTACCGATGCTATTGGTGTTGGCACCAAAGATACTCTTGATGGTAGAATAAGCCGAATAGGCAGAACTCTCGCCGTCGCCAGGCGTCTTATAGATGCCCACCACCTTGAACGAGAAATTGCCTACCTTGACATGCTTCCCCACCAGCGTCCTGTAGTCCTTCGGTTCCAGCTCCTTGGCCTGCTTGTCAGTCAGCACCAGCACCTTACGTTTCTCCTTCAAGTCAAAATCGTTGATGTTGCGACCAACTATCAGCGAGCGCTTCACGATACTGCTATGAACAGGATAGACTCCCATAATCTGAAGGTTCATGTATTGCTCGCCATGGGTGACGGTACCACTATAATAATAGGTGGCGCCCACGTCGTCGATATGCTCCTTGAACTCTGACTCGGTAGCTTCAAGGTCAAAGGTATTCAGGTCGATGTTGCGGCCCTCGCTCAAACCGTTGTAAGCCTTCGAGGTGGTACCGCCATACGCCTCCATCGAGTTCGTCAGCCAGTTTTCGCTTTGCTTCATGTTGGCATTGATGAGTCCGTTACCGGCACCTAACAGCACGATGAGCATAAAAATGCCCCATGCCACCGCAAAACCTGTCAGCGTCGTGCGGAGTTTGTTGCGACGGGCTGTCGACCATATTTCACTGATAATGTCTCGCATAGCTACTTCATTAATCCACTACTGCCAAAGGGACTGGCATCGTGATTCAGGTTCTCCTCAATCTGTCCGATGACACCGTCCTTGATATGAACAATCTTATTGGTCTCGTTGGCCACGCCGCTCTCGTGAGTCACCACGACAATGGTCATACCCTCGTCCTCGTTCAGCTGCTTCAGCAACTGCATCACCTCCACGCTGGTCTTCGAATCGAGGGCACCGGTAGGCTCATCGGCCAGAATAATCTGAGGCTTCGTAATCAGCGCACGGGCAATGGCTACTCGCTGCTTCTGTCCACCTGACAGTTCATTGGGATAGTGTTCAGCCCAGTCCAAGAGCCCCAACTTTTCCAAATACTCCAAAGCAAGGGTGTGTCGCTTTTTACGCGACACCCCTTGGTAGAAAAGTGGCAACTCAACATTTTCTACTGCAGTCTTAAACGAGATGAGATTAAACGACTGAAAAATGAAACCTATCATCCTATTGCGGTACGCGGCGGCTTTCGTCTCCGAGAGGTTCCAGATGGGCGTCCCTGCAAGCTCGTAGCTCCCAGAGTCGTAGTTGTCAAGGATACCCAAGATATTCAGGAGTGTTGACTTTCCTGATCCTGAAGCACCCATGATAGACACGAACTCGCCCTTGGCTATGTCCAGGTTGATGCCTTTCAGCACGTGGAGCGGCTGAGCGCCCTGATAGGTCTTATTGATGTCTCTTAAATGAATCATAATAATGCTTAATGCTTTCTGTCTGTTTGACGTTACAAAAGTATGAAAAGTTGCATTACTCGCAAAATATCTGGGACAAATTGCAGCGTTTTGTGACGGATGGGGTCATTCTGCAGCTTTTTGCAAACTATTGTAAGCCTCGGTAACATCATCCATGGAGATGTCCAACAGCTGCATCTGACGGAAGAGCTCCGGCAGACGTTCCTTCATGAACGCCTTCTTGCGCTCCTTCAGAATCTGCTTCTTGGCACCTTTGGTCACAAAGTAGCCCAGTCCGCGCTTGTTGTAGATCACTTCCTCGCGAGCCAGTTGTTCGTAGGCCTTGACGGCTGTATTGGTATTGACCTCTAACAACACGGCATATTCGCGAACACTGGGGATACGGTCATCGTCTTGATACACGCCTGACAGTATCTCGTCGCACAGACGGTCAGCCATCTGGATGTAAATCGGTTTATCGTTAGTGAATGTCATAATTAGTCCATTTATTAGTGATTAACTGAAAATCCTTGAACATACGGAACGATGCCCAGTAGTTGAAGACAGAGAACAGGGGTAGCAAGACGGCGAGAATATATGCAGGGATGCCAACCTCGCCAGACACGTAACGACCATTCTCCCAAGTAGATGTAAACATAGAGAGTTCGAAATAATGCATAGTCTTTACAAAAATCACCCAGAACAAGATGAACACCAGACAAGATATGACGAACGAATATTTGCGGAACAAGGTTCCACCGATAATCAGGAGCGAATGCGTCCACACGGCAATGGCAGCAATCACGACGATATTCATCACCGCATAGAACCAGTTGCAGGAATCAGCCTCCAGTATATGAGGCGTCAGATTATCCATCATCTTGGGGATGGCAGACGACCACCAGTAATAGGTTTCCACTGGATCACCCATCACCGAGGTCTTTATCTCTGTGTAGGGTCCACTCACCCAGAACCACGCCATGCGGAGACTGTCGCCCAGCACGAAAGCCAGGAAGACGCCAAGTACACAGACGACGGAGGTGTAGGTCATCAAGGCGAGGAACTTCTCGAGATTGCTTGCCGGCAGCATGAGGAAAGCCTCGCGCTTGCGCTTCTCGTTCACGCCCGACACGATGGTGCTGACCAGGATGAGCGACACCACTGCAAAGAGGGCAGCACCTATCTGTCCGTATTGGTGCAGCATGGTGAGAGGAGTGTAAAGACTACTCATTCTAAGCAGTATCATTTCAGCCATAAACACACCCACGACGGAGCCTGCCATAGCATAGAGTATTCGACGCTGATTGACACTCAGCACCCAGCGGAGCATCTTTCCGAATCTATTGAAACTAAACGTATTCATAGCTTTACCAATTAATGAATTTACCAATAACCTGCTGACGGCAGAAGAGTTTATAAGACAACCAGAAGTTCAGCATCGTCCAGGCCAGAGTGATGGAATCCATAATGGCGTAGTCTGTCGTCGTAACGTCATTCTTCGCCTCCTGATAGTCTGAATAAGTAAATATCGACATCTGTATCATAAGAAGCACGATGAGTGCTATCGTGGTCAATATCCAGGCATATTTGTCTGAACGGAATAACGTACCACCAAGCGTGTACCACGAGTGAAGCCAGAGTCCTGCTACAAAAACAGATAGCCACAAGCGAGTTGGCAAATAAGCCTCCGCAGTAAAGATGTCGCAAACTTTTTGTGCTACAAACATCATATAATCATTGCCTAACAGTACATTCACCAGATACTGGGTCAGATCAGCCACAAAGAATGCCGCGATGTATAAGGGCAACAAAATGAACCAAGTGGCGTAGCGCATCAGTAACTTCTCGAAATTAGAAGCTGGAAGCATGAGCAAGGTCTGCAGGTCGTGCCTTCCCTTCATGCTTGAGAACATCCACGAGGGACCTGTTATGATGGTAATCAGAAATGCAGCAACTGTAGCAATGGTGCATGTCTGATAGGCACGAGTATCGCTGGCCTCATACGCCCCTATCGAGCGAACTTGGAAGAAATGAGTCGTGACACAGACAAAGAGAAGCGTCAAGACCGTCAACATGGTCAGGGCTTGCTTCACATAGAAACTCCTGTCGTTTGTCAGCGACCACCTTACCAGTTTTCCGAATCGTTTGATATTAAACTGAATCATAGCAAATCCTCCTTAGATTTTACCCTGTGTGACAGCATTGAAAAGCAGTTCAAGGTTGACCTGTGTCTCCGGACTGTCCTCCTTGCGAGGAGCAATCACGGCATTTCCCTGAAGCGAAGGCTCTGCATAGAGAGCATCGTCCATCTCGGAAGGTGTACGATACTCGAAGGTGTACTTCTCCTGAATCTCTGCCACAGAGGCATCAAGCAACAGTTTCTGCGGACTCAAGATGAGAATATGGTCGAGCAGACTTTCCACATCATGCACCTGATGGGTAGAGATAATCAAGGTGCGGTCGTCACTCATATACTGGGCCACCACCTTGCGGAACTGGCTCTTCGAGGGGATGTCGAGTCCGTTGGTGGGCTCGTCCATCAACAGCATCTTCGTATTGGTAGCCAAAGCAAAAGCCATAAATACCTTCTTCTTCTGTCCCATCGAGAGGGCATTCAGCTTCACATCTGTCGTCAATTCAAAGTCATTCAGACAAGCCTCCAACACCTCTGTGCTGAATCTGGGATAGAAGGGACTGTTAATCTTCACATACTCATTAAGAGACATAGAGGGCAAATCGAACTCTTCAGGAACGATGAAAATCTCGCTCAACGTTTCAGGGTGACGAAGCTTAGTTTCGACAGCATCGAAACAAACAGCACCCTTCTTGGGGCGCAACAGACCGCTAATCAGGTAAAGTAAGGTAGATTTGCCTGTACCGTTCTTACCCAACAGTCCATAAATGTTGTCCTGTTTCAGCGTCAGACTGAAATCATCGAATACCAGGTTCTTCTGACCGGCATACTTAAAACTGATGTTTTTTACCTCTATCATATCCTTGAATTTTAATAGTTATATTTGCTGTTATAGTGTACTGCTTTAATAGTACACTGCAAAAGTAGGCAAAATAACCTTTCCCTCCAAACTTAAAGGGTAAAAAGTTCACTTCTTTAACGTTCTTTAGCGTTTCCGGCGCTGTGATTGCCGCACCTGCCTCGTGCGTTCCTTTTATATAATAAGACAACTTCCCTCTTCTATGAACACAAGCATAGCAGGGGTACGAAAAAAATAAAACTACGTCACAGTTTTAACAACCATCGACGCAGTTTTAATAAACATTGGCGCAGTTTTAGCAAACATTGACGCAGTTTTAACTATACCCTCAACCAAAGCAAGCTTCAGGTCCAAGCTAAGCACCCTTCGGCTCCGAGCTAGCCACCCTTCGGCTCCGAGCCAAGCACCCTTCGGCTCCGAGCCAAAAAAACCGTTGGTTTATCCTCGTTGGTCGGCGCCCCACATCATCTTCTCACGGAGGGTGTGGAAGTAACGTGTACCCGTCCGTTTGATGACCTGCACGCGATAGGGAGCACGGCGCAAGGTGAGGCGCGTCGAGTCAGGCAACTTCTCGCTGCGACCGTCAAGGGCAACGAGGAAATTGTGGGAGCGACTCTCGACAGTCAGTTCAATGACAGAGTCCTCGGAAACGACAATAGGCCGCACATTGAGCGAGTGCGGAGCAACGGCGGTCAGCGAAAAGACGTGGGTGCCAGGGACAATGATAGGACCGCCAACAGAAAGGGAATAGGCGGTAGAACCCGTCGGCGTCGAAACAATCAGACCGTCGGCCTGATAGGTGGTCAGCGTCTCGCCGTTGATGGTGGCGTGAATGGAAATCATCGAGGCGTTGTCGCGCTTCAGAATGGCTACGTCATTCAGCGCACAACCGTAACCCGTCAAGGGAAGGCCATCGGTATCGACCTGGATGACTGCACGGGTGTCCACAGCATAGTCTTCCTCATAAAGTGCGGCAATGGTGCGCTCTATCTCCTGGGCATTGACGTCGGCCAGGAAACCCAGCCGCCCGGTATTGATACCGAGGATGGGAATCTGTTTGGAACCGACCACGCTGGCTGTGCGGAGGAAGGTACCGTCGCCCCCCATCGAGATGGCGAAATCGGCCTCAAACTGGCTGTCGTCGAAGACATGAACACCATTGAGCGGCAACTGCTGTCCTTCAGTAATAAAGGTATAGAAGTTGCGTTCGATAAAGATTTCGGCCTCGTGCTGCGACAGGCAGGCGAGGATTTTCTGTATCGAGACAGACTTTTTAGGCTGGTAGATGTTACCAAAGATGGCAAATCGGAATTTACGTGTAGTCATCGTTATTTCAAAACTTCAATTCTTCAATCCTTCAATTTTTCAATTCTTCAATCCTTCAATTTTTCAATTCTTCACCTGCGCAGCAGTTCTACGATTCGTGACATCTGGTTCGGGATGCGTATCTGCTGCGGACATTTGGGCAGACACTCCTCGCAGTCGGCACAGCTTCTTGCCCACGACTCCGCATTGGGCAGCGCCTTGCGCATGCCTTCTAAGAACTGTTGTTTCCGCGCTGCATAGTCGGCAGCTTGCTTGTCGGGCAGGGGCAGGACATGGCTGTTCACCTGTTCGTTATAATAGGCAAAATTGCCAGGAATGTCTACGCCATAAGGACAAGGCATACAGTAACTGCAAGTGGTACACGGAATGGTCGGGAAGCCCGACAATTGGTCGGCAATGGCTGCCAGCAATGCGTTTTCCGCCTCGGTACAGACCTCAAGAGGCGAGAAGGTCTGGACATTGTCCACCAGATGCTCCATCTGGTTCATGCCACTGAGGGTCGTCAGGATGTTGGGATAGGAACCCACCCAGCGGAAAGCCCATCGGGCGGTACTGTCGTCGGGGCGGACAGCCTTCAGCTGGTCGGTGAACTCGCTGGCCATTCGTCCGAAGGCGCCACCACGCAGCGGTTCCATGATGACACACTGGACACCAGCCTTTTCGCACTTATTATAGAGGTATTCGGCATCGGCATCCACCCTGCGCCCGCCACGCATGGAGGCATGGCGCCAGTCGAGGAAGTTCATCTGTATCTGCACGAAGTCCCAGTGGTATTGGTCCTGACGATCCAACAGCCAGTCAAAGGGTCTTACGTCGCCATGGTACGAGAAACCTAAATGCTTGATGCGTCCCGCCTCGCGCTCTTTTAGGAGAAAATCCAGCAGACCGTTGTCCAGGAAACGTTTGTTCAAGGTATCCATGCCGCCGCCACCGATGCTGTGCAACAGATAATAGTCGATGTAGTCTACCTTCAGCCGCTGGAACGACTGCTCATACATCTGCTTGGCCTCGTCGAAATCCCAGATGCGCTGGTTCGACATCTTCGTGGCCACGTAATATTTATCGCGGGGATGGCGGCTGAGGGCATTGCCCGTGAGCACCTCCGAGCGCCCACCCATATACATCGGCGCCGTGTCGAAATAGTTCACGCCATGCTCGATAGCATAGTCCACCAGACGGTTCACTTCCTCCTGGTCGTCAGGCAGACGCATCATGCCGAAACCCAGCAGCGAAATCTGCTCGCCACTGCCATGCTGCACCCTGTAGGTCATCCTGTTGGGCGTAGCCTCCTTCTTCTCATCCTGAGCAAAGACGCGCAACGGCTCCATCACGCTCATCGTCACAGCGGCGCCCGCTCCCATGGCCAGACGCCGCAGGAAGTCACGACGACTGACAGACGGTTTGTTCATGTTGTCTTCCATAAACTCTAGTTGGTTTTTCGTGTTACATGTTGCAAAGATACGAAATATAAAGTAAAAAGGAAAAGTGAATAGTGAAAAATTTGCTGCCGCTACGAAAAAAAACTATGAACTATGAACTATGAATTATGAATTATTTCGTATCTTTGCAACATCTATATAAAGAATTGAAGTAATTATGCATGAAGCATTATAAATTTTAAACTATGACGAAACTAAGTGTAAACATCAATAAGGTGGCCACTCTGCGCAATGCAAGAGGCGGCAACAACCCCAATGTGCTGGCCGTAGCACGGGATGCAGAAATCTTCGGAGCTCAGGGTATTACCGTTCATCCGCGGCCTGACGAGCGACATATCCGTTATCAGGACGTGCGTGACATACGCCCCATCATCACCACCGAGTTCAATATTGAGGGCAACCCCATCGACTCGTTTACCGAACTGGTATTAGAGGTCAAGCCTACACAGGTGACGCTGGTACCTGACGGCCACGACCAAATCACCTCTAACCACGGATGGGACACGCTGGAGAACCGAGCATTCCTCACTGACATCTGCCGCACATTCAAGGCTGCCGGCATTCGCACCAGCATCTTTGTCGACGCTGACCCACGCATGGTGGAAGGTGCCAAAGTCTGCGGTGCCGACCGCGTAGAACTGTACACGGAGCCATACGCCTCGGGGTATCAGGCCGACCGGGAAGCAGCCATCGCACCCTTCATCGCCGCCGCCGAAGAGGCACGGCGCGTTGGTCTTGGTCTCAACGCCGGTCACGACCTGTCGTTGGAGAACCTGCACTACTACCACCGCCTGATTCCCTGGACTGACGAGGTATCCATCGGCCACGCCCTCATCTGCGATGCCCTTTACATGGGCCTCCGCGAAACCATTCAACAGTATCTTAAGGCATTAAAATAATAAAGACATAACTATGAAGAAGGTATATGTATTTTTAGCTGACGGCTTTGAGGATGTCGAAGCCCTCATTCCCGTAGATGTATGGCGTCGCGGAGGTTTGGATGTCACAACGGTAAGCATCACCGACTTCCCGTTGGTACAGTCGGCTCATAGTGTGAACATCGAGGCCGATGTGATGATTGAGCAGTGCGACTTCTCGGATGCCGACCTGCTGTTCCTGCCGGGTGGTATGCCCGGAGCCACGAACCTGTTTGAAAACAAGGACGTCTGCAAGGCTGTCGTCGATCAATTCGCTGCCGGCAAGAAGGTGGCAGCCATCTGCGCCTCTCCCGCTGTCGTACTGGCCCCGTTGGGCATCCTTGACGGCAAGCGCGCCACCTGCTATCCCGGTTTTGAGCAGGCACTGACGGAAGCCACCTATACCGCCGACCTCGTCACCGTCGACGGCACTGTCACCACCGGTGAGGGTCCTGCCGCCGCCTTCCCCTTCGCCTACGAACTGCTGGCTCAGTTGGTTGACAAAAAGACCTCTGACCAAATCGCCGAAGGCATGCGCTTCAAGCACCTGATGGCTTAAAAGTGAAGAGTGAAGAGTGAAGAATGAAGAATATGTCATCATCGTAGCAGGCGGTAAAGGCTTGCGGATGGGAAGCGATATTCCGAAGCAGTTCCTGCCCATAGGTGGGAGGCCAGTACTGATGCGTACTATTGAGCGCTTTCGTGAATACTCCCCTACCCTGCAGATTATCCTTGTGCTGCCCAAGGCACAGCAGGACTATTGGCAAGAACTCTGCCAAGAGTATCACTTTAATGTCGAATATCAGTTGGCCGATGGTGGCGAGACGCGCTTCCATAGCGTACAGCACGGTCTGGCACTCATTCCTGACGATGCCGAGGGCGTGGTAGGCATACATGACGGTGTGCGACCCTTCCCCAGCATCGACGTCATCCGCAACTGCTACGAAACGGCCCGCGAGAAGAAGGCCGTCATTCCCGTCATTCCCGTCGTAGAAACCGTTCGCCACCTACAAGGCGAGGTGTCAATAACGGTTCCTCGCAACGACTACCGCTTGGTGCAGACGCCCCAGTGCTTCGACATCCAGCTGCTCAAGGCTGCCAACCGCCAGCCCTACAACGACGGCTTCACCGACGACGCCAGTGTGGTCGAAGCTTTTGGCTTCGACATCACCCTCGTTGAGGGCAACCGCGAGAACATCAAAATCACAACCCCCTACGACCTGAAAATTGCAGAAGTGTTAGTGCAATAATTAGTCCGACCATGAACGGTATCCTGCAACAAGACATACAGTACCTGCCGGGGGTAGGTCCCCAGCGCAAGAAGATGCTCAGCGAGGAACTGGGCATCGTGACGTATGGCGACTTGCTGGAGTACTATCCCTACAAGCACATCGACCGCAGCCGTCTGTACAGCATCCGCGAACTGACGGGCGACATGCCGTTTGTACAAGTTAAAGGACACATCCTCAGCTTCGAGACGTTCAAGATGGGTGCCCGCAAAAAGCGCGTTGTCGCCCACTTCACTGACGGGAGCGGCAAGGTTATGGACCTGACGTGGTTCAACTACGCCGACAGCGCCATCAAGAAATACAAGATTGGAACGGAGTACGTGGTGTTCGGTCGTCCGCAGGTGTACAACGGGCGCATCCAGGTGGTGCACCCCGATATGGACGAGGCCGACAAACTGGAACTGTCGGCCATGGGTATGCAGCCCTATTACAACACGTCGGAGAAGATGAAGAAGATGGGACTGAACAGCCGTTCCATAGAGCGTCTAGTCAAGACGCTCCTCGACGTACTGAAAGAAGAATTGCCAGAAACCCTACCCGACTTCATCACACAGAAACTGCACCTGATGTCGCGTGACGAAGCCTTGCGCAAGATTCATTATCCGCAGCATGCCAAGGAATTGGAGCGCGCCCGCGTCCGACTGAAGTTTGAGGAGCTGTTCTATGTCCAACTAAATATATTAAGGTATGCCAGCGACCAGCGTCGCAAATACCGCGGCTACGTGTTCTCCAAGGTGGGCGACCACTTCAACGGTTTCTACCACAACAACTTGCCATTCTCGCTGACGGAAGCCCAGAAGCGCGTCATCCGCGAAATACGCAAGGACATGGGTAGCGGACGGCAGATGAACCGTCTGCTACAGGGCGACGTGGGCAGCGGCAAAACCCTTGTAGCCCTGATGTCGATGCTCATTGCGCTGGACAATGGCTATCAGGCATGCATCATGGCACCTACAGAAATTCTGGCCGAGCAGCACCTGCAGACCATCATGGACTTCCTCAAAGGCATGGACATCCGCGTGGCCCTGCTGACGGGTATTGTCAAAGGCAAGCGCCGTCAGGAGATTCTCGACGGACTATTGGACGGCACGGTACAGATTCTCGTCGGCACACATGCCGTCATTGAGGACACGGTGCAGTTTGCCCGCCTCGGCATGGTGGTGGTCGACGAACAGCACCGCTTCGGCGTGGCCCAGCGTGCCGAGTTGTGGAACAAGAGCGCCAATCCGCCACATGTGCTTGTCATGACTGCCACACCTATCCCCCGCACCTTGGCCATGACACTCTACGGCGACTTGGATGTCAGCGTCATCGACGAACTGCCTCCAGGCCGCAAACCTGTTGTGACGCAGCATGTGTTCGACCGCAGTATGCCGTCGCTGTATGACGGCATCCGAAACCAGATACGGCAGGGTCGACAAGTGTATATCGTGTTCCCCCTTATCGAGGAGAGCGAGAAGATAGACCTCAAAAACTTGGAGGACGGCTTTGAGGTGCTGACTCAGGTATTCCCCGAGTTTAAGCTGAGCAAGGTCCACGGCAAGATGAAACCTGCCGACAAGGAGGCCGAGATGCAGCGCTTCGCCCGTGGCGAGACACAGATACTCGTCGCCACCACCGTCATAGAGGTCGGCGTCAACGTCCCCAACGCCTCTGTGATGGTCATCCTTGAAGCCCAGCGCTTCGGTCTATCGCAGTTGCATCAGCTCAGAGGACGTGTCGGGCGCGGTGCAGACCAGAGTTACTGCATTTTAGTAACCAACTACAAATTAGCCGAGGACACCCGCAAGCGCATCGACATCATGTGCGAGACCAATGACGGTTTCCGCATTGCCGAGGCCGACCTGAAGCTGCGCGGTCCCGGTGACCTGGAAGGCACGCAGCAGAGCGGCATGGCCTTCGACCTGAAAATTGCCGACATAGCCCGCGACGGCCAGCTGGTGCAGATGGCTCGCGACGAGGCCAGCGCCATCATCGACGAAGACCCCACCTGTGAGAATCCGCGTTTCGGACTGCTCTGGAACAGGCTCAAGCAGTTGCGTAAGAGCAATATTAATTGGGGCGTCATCTCATAGAAAAAATTTTCTTTCGCTGTCGTTTTGTTCGTTTTTTTGTGTACCTTTGCGCAATTTTAAACACAAACGAACATGAAAACAAGTAAAATTCTTTCATGGCTGTTGCTGACTTTAAGCTTTGCAACAACAGCCAACGCAACCACCTACAGGTTGCAACGAGTGACAAGTGTAACGGCAAATAACTATTATGTCTTTGAACAAGGCGGCTATGTGATGGGTAACACCTTCACCTCAAGCAAAGCCCTGAAAACGACTAGCACATTCAGCACAACTGGGCTTTCGGGGTCAGAAGACTACGTATGGACTTTGGAATCAGTAACAGGCGGCTTCAAAATGAAGCAAGGAAGCAATTACTTAAAAAATGAAAGTAGTACAAATCTTTCTTTTGATACCAAAAGTAATTCCACCACCTGGACATTTTCTTTTCAAAGTGATGGCACAGCAATTATCGGGGCATCACCCGACAAATATTTAGGATACATTGATGCTTCTTCCCATGAATACAAATGCTATTCAGGCGCTGGATCTTATGGCTACCAGCCACACTCCATTGTCGTTTACCAATTAGTAGAGGAAACAGAAACGAGTGCAGAACTTCACTTTGACAATACCTTTATTAAGTTTGTCAAAGGAGAAAGCTATTCCGCTCCCAATTTGAGCAAAGCAGCAGGACATAACGGTGCTGTAACCTATTCATCCAGCAACAGCAAGATAGCAACAGTGAATGCAACGACTGGTGAGGTGACGATAGTAGGTACTGGACGTGTCATGATTACCGCCTCATCGACAGCAACAGACACTTACGATGCTGGCGAAGCGACCTATACCCTGATGGTCATGGGTGGCGATGGTTCCAGTTCAAAGCCCTATTGCGTCAGCGATGTGAACTCAGGCTACATGACATTCAATGCTAATGTTTATGTCAAAGGGTATGTTGTAGGCTATTATACTTCGGAAATATTAACCACGACCCCCACAAACAACACAAACATTGCCATTGCAGACAACCGCGACGGTACAACCGTATCAGACATCACCCCTCTATCCCTTGACTCTGACATCCAGTCCACCTATGGATTAAAAGCTCACCCGGAAGAGATGGGGAAGCTGTTGACAGCATACGGCAGTATTAGATACTTAAGCCTGAAGACATCCGTGAATGCTTCTTCCGTTTCCTTCTCCACCACCTACCCCGTGACCATCACCTCCTACCAATATGCTACTTACCGGACAACGGAGACGCTGGACTTCAGCGGGATGGCGGTTTCGGCCTATACGGCAGAGGCAGGGACAGACAATGTGGTGCTGACGAAGATCAGCGACGGCGTGGTTCCATCTGGCGTGGGTGTCATCCTCTACAGCGAGACGGCAGGAACATACGACATTCCTGTGACCGATGCCACGCCGACGGTCAGCACTACTGGGCTGTCGATTTCCGACGGTTCGACGGCTACCAAGGACAACGGCATCTATGTGTTGGGTAAGAAGAACGACAATGTAGGGTTCTACCGCTGGGTAGGCGACGCTTCACTGGTAAGCGGCAGGGTATATCTGGCCCCAACAGCCTCTTCAGCCCGTGAATACCTCTCGTTCCTGTTCGATGACGAGACGGCGGGAATAAACAACGTTAACGTTAACCATAACGATAACTATTATGATATGCAGGGACGGCACGTTGAGCATCCGAAAAGAGGATTGTATATCGTGAACGGAAAGAAAGTATTCATCCAATAGACAGACATCATGAAAAAGAAATATACGACTCCCGTAATGGAGACACTATCGACAGAAGACTGTTGCTTGCTCAATGGTTCTGGGAACAGCTTGAATTCCACAAGGACACTACAGAAAAACAGCAATGAGCCGGAAGGCATCGACAATTACGAAGACCTTATATAACAACGGAACCATTTATTTCACCATCCAGCCGTCCTTGGTTTTCCTGAAGGCATTGAGGCGGAGGGTGTGGTTGACGTGATCGAAGTATTTGTCGGAATTGATGCTTCTGCCGTTGATGCGCGTCTCAAAATGGAGATGCTCGGTGGTGGCGCGGCCTGTGCGCCCCGTCAGCGCAATGACTTGTCCTGCCGTGACCTGGTCACCGACACGTACCAGGTTCTTGGCGTTATGGCTATAGTAGGTCTCCAAACCGTTAGCGTGCTTAATGCGGATAAGGTTGCCATAGCCGGCATAGAGTCCGGAGAAGACCACCTCACCGTCGAAGGCTGCCAGGATGTTGTCGTTGGGCTTGGTCTTGAGGTCTGTACCTGTATGACTGCGTCCGCCACGGCTGCCGTACGGACTGATGACCTTGGCACCAGCCAGCGGGTAGCACCACCACTGACGAGCTATTTCCTCGTCAGGTTGCGGTCCTTTCAACACGCTGACATCAACTTTCCATGTGGCCGTCTTCTGGCAGAGTACGGTTTGCGGACGTAGCTGGTGGCTCTTCAGACTAACGATAATCTCAGGATTAATACGGCTGCCGTTAACCATGATGGCAAATAAACCGTATGTGCGGCCCTTGTCGGTACCGACGATGGCGATGGTCTGTCCGGCTTTGACGCGGTCACCCGACTTGACCAGGTTCTCGGCATTGTTGCCATAGACTGTTTCCAGACCATTGTCATGACGGATGACGATGACGTTTCCAAAAGGAGGATTGTACTTCGACAAGCGTACCACACCGCTGAACATCGCCTTGACGGCATCACCTTTCGCCGTCTCTATCTCGACGTTATAGTCCTTGCCCATCTTAGCCTTACCGACTGGCAAGGGAAACGAGTAGTCCTTGTCGCGCATGGCCGAGAAGTCAATGGTGAAAGCGTCCGATTTCTCAAAAAGTTGCGGATCTTCAATGCTAATCTGCTGCTGCTCCAAAGCCGTAAAGCTGGACTGGGCACACCCCGTAAGGGTGATAAGCATCAGGATAGCAGAAAAAAGCAGTTTCCTCATTCTTCTTCCGTATATTCAAAGTCGTCGTAGTCGTCAATGTCTTCCACATCCTCCACGTCGACGTATTCTATCTCTTCGTCCTCACCCTCGTCAGCCAGTTCCTGGGCAAAGCGCGTCATGTCCTTATCGCGGTGTACCAGCGTGTCCTCGGCCATGACTGCTGCCAACTTGTTACTCTCGGCATTCAGTTCACGCCACAGCACGTCCTTCAGTTCGTCGAGCCCCTTATTGGCCACGGCGGAGATGAAGACAATGGGAATGGACTCCCCTAAGGAGGCTTTCAGTTCATCGCGCAGCATCTCAATGAGTTCGTCATCCAACAGGTCGCACTTCGTGACGGCCAGCACGCGATGCTTGTCCAGCATCTCCGGGTTGAATTGGCGAAGTTCGTTAAGCAATATCTCATACTCACGCCGGATATCGTCAGCATCGCCGGGCACCATGAAGAGCAACAGCGAGTTGCGCTCAATGTGGCGCAAGAAGCGCAGACCAAGGCCCTTGCCTTCGGAAGCGCCCTCGATGATGCCTGGGATGTCGGCCATGACAAACGACTTCTGGTCGCGGTAGCCTACGATGCCTAACGAAGGCTCCATCGTGGTGAAGGGGTAGTTGGCAATCTTGGGACGGGCATTGGAGAGCGATGACAGCAGCGTAGACTTACCGGCATTGGGAAAACCCACCAAACCGACATCAGCCAGCAGCTTCAGTTCCAGGATGATGGTCATCTCCTGCATGGGTTCGCCGGGCTGGGCATAGCGCGGCGCCTGATTCGTGGCCGACCGGAACTGGAAGTTGCCGAGTCCGCCGCGTCCACCCTTCAGCAGCACAATCTCCTGGCCGTCGTAGGTCACATCGCAGACATACTTACCCGTCTCGGCATCGTAGACTACCGTGCCGCAGGGTACGTCAATGTAGACGTCCTTGCCATCGGTACCGTGGCACTTGTCCCTGCCGCCGTTGCCGCCGTGCTCAGCAAAGATATGCCGCTCGTACTTCAGGTGCAGCAGTGTCCAGTAGTTGTGGTTGCCACGCAGGATGATGCTGCCGCCCTTGCCGCCGTCACCGCCGTCTGGGCCGCCGTTGGGGTTGTATTTCACATGGCGCAGGTGCATGGAGCCCCTGCCACCCTTGCCTGAGCGGCACAGAATCTTGACGTAGTCTACGAAATTACTTTCCATAAGAAACGAAATTAGTAATTACTCATTACTAATTACTCATTATATATTGTCTATCACTTTCTGAATGTCGGCGAAGATGCGCTCCAGCGTCCCCAGACCATCAATATGGTGGTGCAGTCCTTCCTGCTTGTACCACTCGATGAGCGGCTGTGTCTGTGAGTGATACACCACCAGGCGCTTCTTGATGGTCTCTTCGTTGTCGTCGGCACGGCCGCTTTCCTGGCCACGCTTGATGAGTCGTGTCATCAGCTCGTCCTCTGGCACGTCGAGTTCAATCATGGCAGCCACCTTGTCGCCACGCTCGTCCAGCATCTTCTTCAGCGCCTCAGCCTGCGGGATGGTGCGGGGGAAACCGTCGAAGATGACGCCCTTGTGGCTACGGCCGAACGAGTCGTAGACATTAGCCAAAATGGAAATCATGAGTTCGTCAGGAATCAAGTTACCCTTGTCAATATAGCTCTGGGCAGTCTTTCCCAATTCCGTACCCTGTTTGATTTCATTGCGCAGCACGTCGCCGGTCGAGATGTGTCCCAAACCGTAGTGCTCTATCAGTAAGTCGCTTTGTGTTCCCTTACCTGAACCGGGAGCACCGAAAATAACAATGTTCTTCATATGAATCCTTTTTTCTTGTTTGTCTGGTTTGACTTGTGTTTCTTTTCCTTTGTACCATAGGTCAGTCATCAAATCGCTTTTCCGCGCTTCGACGTCACTGGGCAAATGCGGCAACTTGATTTGTCTCATTCTTCGTAAAGTGTGTAGATTTCCTTCAGTCCGCGAGCCTGCTGGTCGTAGTCCAGTCCGTAGCCCAAGATAAATTCGTTGGGAATCGAGAAGGCAGCATACTCAATGTCGAGAGGTTCCTCCAGTTTGTCGGGCTTGACAAAGAGCGTGCAGACATGAACCGATGCGGGATTACGGGTACCCAGTCCCTCAACCATCTGGCGCATCGTGCGACCTGTATCGACAATATCCTCAACAATGATGACATGGCGACCGGTCAGGTCTTCGTTGATACCCAGCACCTCTTTCACCTTTCCTGTGGAGATGGTACCCTGATACGACGCCAGCTTCACAAACGAAATCTCGCAGGGAATGGTCATCTCGCGTATCAAGTCGGCAGCAAAGATGAAAGCGCCGTTCAACACTCCTAACAGCAGCGGGTTCTTACCTTCGAAGTCCTTGCTGATCTTGACAGCCAGTTCCTTCACGCGCTGTTTGATTTCCTGTTCGGTAATAGACGTCTTAAACGTCTTATCCTTGACTTTTATGATACCCATAATAGCTAAAATGATAATTTTGATGCAAATTTACTAAATAAATAGGAATTAAGAATTAAGAATTAAGAATTATTTTGTATTTTTGCAGTCAAATGAAGATATTTACTGGTGCTCAAATACATGAGCTTGACAAATACACCATCGAACACGAGCCTGTCTCAAGTCTCAATTTGATGGAGCGAGCAGCCAAGGCATTGACACAGGCGGTGATGGAGATTTATGCCTCTTCAGTACCCGTGGTAGTCTTTGCCGGCCCTGGCAACAACGGCGGCGACGCGCTGGCCGTGGCACGCATGCTGGCAGAGAAAGACTATGCCGTCAGCGTCTATCTGTTTAACATCAGCGGCAGCCTGTCGCCCGACTGTGCCGCCAACAAGAAGCGGCTGCAGGAAACGAAGCGCATCCGCAATTTCGTGGAGGTCATCGAGGAATTTGACCCGCCCCGCTTAGAGCAGGACATGCTCGTCATCGACGGTCTCTTCGGTTCCGGCCTCAACAAGCCGTTAGCCGGTGGCTTCGCCTCACTGGTGAAGTACATCAACTCCTCGCCTGCCCAGGTGGTAGCCATCGACGTCCCCTCTGGTCTGATGACCGAGGACAACACCTATAACGTGCGTGCCAACATCATCCGCGCCACACACACGTTCACCCTGCAGCAACTGAAGCTCTCCTTCCTCTTCCCGGAGTTCCAGCAGTTCATAGGCCGGCTCCGCACATTGGACATCCGCCTGAGTCAGGAGGGCATGGAGAAGATAGAGTCACAGTTTACCATCGTCGAGGAACAGGACGTCCACTCACGAATGCTGGACCGCAGCCCCTTTGCCCACAAGGGTCAGATGGGCAATGCCCTGCTCATTGCCGGCCAGTACTGCATGGCGGGCGCTGCCGTACTCAGTGCCCGTGCCTGTCTGCGCTCAGGTGTAGGCAAAGTGACTGTCAATACGCCTAAGCGCAACATCCCGATACTCCAGACAGCGGTGCCTGAGGCTATCGTCCAGGTTGGCAGCGAGGAGACATACTTTGCAGAGGCCGTAGACACGGAGGACTTCGACGCACTGGGCATTGGTCCGGGACTCGGTCAGAGCGAACAGACGGCCATCGCCCTCATCTCGCAGCTGCGACGTACCCAGTGCCCCATCGTGGTCGATGCCGATGCCCTGAACATGCTCGCCAACCACCGTGCATGGCTCCAACAGCTACCCAAGGGCATCATCCTGACGCCGCACCCCAAGGAACTGGATCGGTTGGAGGGACATTCCGCTGACAGCTACGAGCGCCTGACCAAGGCGCGCAACCTCGCAGAACGCTTGCAGAGCTATATCATCCTCAAAGGGCGCTATACGGCCATCTGCCTGCCCGACGGGCATGTACTGTTCAACCCGACAGGAAATGCGGGTATGGCGACTGCCGGCAGCGGCGACGTGCTGACAGGCATACTGACAGGTCTGCTGGCTCGCGGTTACAAGGTACAGGATGCGTGCATCGTAGGCACCTACCTGCATGGTTTGGCCGGCGACCTTGCCGCCAACGACTTAGGCGAGGAGAGCATGGTGGCTGGCGACATCATCCGCTACCTGTCACGGGCTTTCAAGAGACTTAAAGAATAGTTTTAAAGTTTGAAGTTATCGTTATCGTTAACGTTATCGTTACATGGTTTTGAGTTTTAAAGTTTTGAGTTTGAAGTTATCGTTTGCGTTAGCTTTCACGTTAGCGTTGACGTTATCGTTACCTTTACAGGCCCAGCCGGAGATTCAACCGTTGCAACCCGGCCGTACACCCTATGGGGTCGTCTATTTCCTCCCCAAGACCGTCGTGCGCTTCCATCTGTTAGTGGAAAAGCAGACCTACACCCCTGGCGACTTTGCACGTTATGCTGAGCGCTACCTCCATATTGCCGGCATACAGCAACAGGAGCAGGTCAGTCACCACTTCGTCAACTGCAGCTTTACGACCGTTGGCGTACGCGACACGTCAAAATGCTATACCGTGCGCCTGAAGGGTAAGACCGAGACCACCGAGTTTCAGCTCAGTGACGACGGCGTACTACTGGCCGTCAACGATGAAGCGCTGGTACAGACCACCCATCAACCTTTCCGCCCGTCGCGCCACCCGAAGAACACCTTCTACCCCCACCAGCTTCTCAGCGCCGAAGCGCTGGCAGCGGGCAGCACTGCCAAACGGGCAGAACTGACAGCCCAACAGATTCAAGAACTTCAGGAGCGCCGTCAGCAGTTAGCCAGCGGCGAGGCTGACGACATGCCGCAGGACGAACAGCAACTGCAGCTGATGCTCAGCGAGATTGACAAGCAGTGCGACCTACTGATGACACTGTTTACCGGCACTATACGCCGCGACACCACAGAGACCATCGTCACCTATTGTCCTGACAAGGAGGTGGAGCGTGATGTCGTCTTCCGCCTCTCCAAGCGCCTCGGCATCGTCGACAACGACGATCTCTCGGGCGTGCCCTTCTACCTGTCACTGAAGAACCTGCATCCTGCCAACTACAATGCCCCCGAGGACAAGAAACAGGAGGGCTATTTCGTCAATGTGCCGGGCATGGCACGGCTGACGCTCTATCAGGAAGACCAGCAGTTAGCATCCTTCGACATCCCCGTAGCGCAGTTTGGCTTCGTCGAACTGCGTGACGGCAGCATCTTCAAGCGCTATCTGACACACATGCAGCTGCATCCCGCAACAGGCGCTGTGGTCAAGATGCACTCAGACAGTGAGGAGTAATTAACGAAAACGAAAACGAAAACGGGAACGAAAATAAAAGGCTCCGCTTTAACAGTGGAGCCTTTTATTTTCACCTTATTTTTCTATTAGTCGCAGCAGGCAAGCTTGCCGTCAGAGCCGAGCACATTCACAATCTTGTGGATGTACATCTTCTTCATGTTCTCGCGAGCGGGCTTGAGATACTGGCGAGGATCGAAGTGGTCGGGATGCTCGGCGAGATACTGGCGGATAGCAGCTGTCATGGCCAGACGAGAGTCTGAGTCGATGTTAATCTTGCAGACAGCGCTCTTAGAGGCC
>JAEEGJ010010344.1_pt1 | contig 24362 bp, 26 predicted proteins | sample 8958761 | NCBI WGS metagenome assembly JAEEGJ01 (sample SAMN16246546, study PRJNA631951) | gut metagenome | biome: gut microbiome; feature: rumen; material: RS-attached | host: Bos | place: Iran: Karaj | collected 2018-10 | reverse complement strand
GCGAAGAAAGAAGCAAAGAAGCACTCCCCCTTACCAAACCATCCCCCAAGGGATGACTTAAACTCAAAGTCGCAGAGACCGACGACTTCTCGTGCCTTTTTGGCAAGCCGGGACTACGGCTTATATTGCTTATGCGCCAAAGGCGCCATATCTAATACCTGAAAGCATTAATTTATTCATCTTCTTTTCAAAAAACTTGCAAGTTTCAACTATTTGTTTTATATTTGCAGCGTCTTAACAATATTAGAGTTATATATGGAAGATAATAATATCAAAATGGCTTCAGAGCCTGCAGTAGCATATCCCATAACATCTTATACAGATGTGATGGAGTATATTCACTCTATCCATATATCACGTGAAGACAAGGAAAAAGTGGCTCAGCGTCTTACAGTTGAGGTAACTCAACCAGCTTTGGCTGAGGCCTATGATCGCATAGATCACCTAAGTACGCTTGGAATAGATTGGGATGGCCACGGAGCTCTTCCTATATCATTTCGAGTACTTAAAAATATCAAGAGCGTTCTGATGATTTCACAGAATTCTGATTGGGAACACTGGATGATTGCTCCTGATACTAACGCTACGATTGATTTGGAGTCGGAAAAAACTGGAGCTGTAATCAGTCTTGGAGCTTATGAGTATTCTTATTTTGCAAAGGTTAATGGTGAAAGATTAGGTGAGAGTCATATTGATTTTAAACCAGAGGCTTTCCTTGAATTAATGCGTAAACTCGGATGAGCCGAGTAAATCTCGCAGATACTGTACTCTTGGAAGTCCGCAAAGAATTACTGGCCCTTTCAACTGTTGAGGACTGCAAGTTTTAAGTAGGTAAATAAGCAAATACAGTATCCCCTATACAACAATCGACTTGCAAAAATAAACATTTAATGTTTAAATTTGCTTTCCAATTGCAGAAACACTAATACCATGCTAAAACACCACTTAACCCAATAATCTTATTCCGTCTTCAGTTACGTTTTCGCGGAAAGGACTAATTATACTGCTTTCCCAATCACGTTTGGTATATAAGATCGTATTAATGCACTGATTATAGTCCCACCCTAATTCACGTAATGGATAAGAGTAATCATCAATATCCTGAGAGGTTATGTGATCTTTATCAAGCAGGATAAGCACATCCCAATCAGAATCTTCACGAGCATCACCACGTGCTCTTGAGCCAAAAAGAATAACAATAGCACCCTTTGGCACAATCTGACTAGCCTTGTCTCTTATAGCATTCAAGATTTGATTATTAATCACGCTTACCCTCCATCTTATCAATAAAAATCTTATAAACTATCGGATAGGCTTCTGAGGGTGAGAATTTTATCTCAGGGCGGAGAAGCAACGTTGTGTCCTCCAAGAACTCCGGGTCTTGCATTTTCTCCTCCATATTATTCACAAACTGCTTGTACGACGGTGCCTTATCTACCACAAATTCCATATACTTCTTATAGCATAGCATAACCTTATCCACGTCCACATCATGCTTGGTCAATGCACAATAAAGGTCAAACAGGTCGCGTCCCTTCTTTCGTTGATAAAGCGCACGCAGTTTGGTTCCAAGTAATTCCTCGAAGTGATAGGTTGTCAATTCTGTCTTACCTGTAAACCACGAGTTTTTCATACTAAAAGGAACTTTAGTCAACCCCAGCACGTTAAAATGCTCAAAGCAGTTGATTTCAACCTTCAGTCGAATCTGTATCACAGGAGCTATCTCCGATTCAACCCTAAACAACATTGTATTGTTGTATCGTTTCTGCTTTGTCACTCTATCGGGTAGCCAACTGAGCACTTCTCCTAACCTATACATAATAGGTTTGATAGGACCAGGATTAATCTGCACAAGGTCGATATCCTCACTATAGCGAGGCTGCGGTGATAAGTAAAGCTTATGCAGGGCTGTGCCACCACGGAATGCTAATTGTGAAGCGAGAAATTCATCGCTAAAGATACTTATCAACGCACGGCAGATAACGAGATCTTGCTCCACCATATAAGGCTCTGTCCAAGGAGCCATTTCCTTCCATTCTTGGATAAAGTATTCTGGTATCATATTTCATCAGTTTCTATTTCTTGATTAACAATCACCTTCCATCGACTATCAATTACCATATCGTCTGTTTGAGTCTTCGACTGCTTCAGACGGATTTTCCGAAACAGTTTACTCTGCTTTTGTGCAAGCATCAGCAGACGATCGGCAAGTTCATGCTCTTCAATCAAATCAAGCAAATATCCCAGACGCTGAATAACGGGTGCATTAAAGAAAGTGAGAAGATCTGTGAAGGATTCGTCGAAATGCATGTTTTCTGATAGTTCTATCAGCACCTCTGTAACGCGATTAATACCACCAACCTTGTTCTCATTAAGCACCAAATCAAGAGCCGTTAACTCAGGCGACGAAACATTTATGAACCCCATTTGAGTCTTCACCTGCTTCACATACATCATAGGGAGAGGGTTGCGAAGTGTAAAATCAAGTCTTACTCCATTCTTTATTCCAGAGTGTATAGGTGATCCGTTCACTGTAACCTGAAACGCCATTGCCCGCTGATGCCCCGCGCCGTTCAGCGCAGCAGCCGACAGCAGAGATACGTAATAATCCCTACCTAAAGACTTCATCAGATGGTCGATATAAAGCGATGGTGGCACATTTCCCTTCAAGCGATACTCCGTAGGCACCACCACATAGAAATTCTGCCAAGGAGAAACAATCACACCCTTCTTGCCTAACCTCGACAAAGCCGTATTCAGACTATCATCCGCCTGCGATAGCCCTTGTGCTAACACATCTTCCTTCGTAAAGATGTACTTGCCTCGAATCATTTGCTGGTCAACCCAGCTCTGTAAACTACCCGTTCGCATAACAATCTACTAACAGAAATAAACATTTAATGTTTAAATTCGCTTTTCGGCTGCAAATATAAACAATATAATTAAAACTACCAAGTCTTTAAGGGAAAAAGTTACTATTAGATGTAAAAATACCCAAAAGGACCGTGGGGAATGCCGCGCGGCTGGGGGCACGCTGCCCCCAAAGAGCGAGGGCGGGTGGAGCGAGCTTTATGCGAGCGGGGTTATAATGCCGATGCGACTTTGTTGGTGAGTTTTGTCAACCATAACGATGATATTTTGGGTGCAAAGATACGAAGAAAAACGTAAAACGCGATATTTTACATAAAAACATAGCATCAGAATACGATATTTTACAAGAAATAACGTTTCAGAACGCGATATTTTACATAATAACGCCACAATTTTAAAAGTGTAGTTTTGATGTTTGACCCCAAAATATGTAAGGTTTATGAAAAGACTGTAGATTTCGAGATATTCGGTTAACGAAACGAATGAGTTTGTCCACTTTATGGTGAATTTTTTGCCTTGACAAAGAGAAAATAGTCTATCAATTCAGTCATACGATAGACACAAACAAAGACCGCAGTGAAATCATTGTAGAAATCAATGTGCGCTTCATGACAGATGAGGCCAGAAAGTCTCTTGCAGAGCAGGGAGTCAGAGCCACTTTTGCCGTTAACCCCTATGATGGAGTAGTCGGCAAAACAAATGGAGAGGGAATAAACATCCACGCACCAGAACTGATAGACACTTTCGCCAACGTCACAATTGGTGCTTTGAGAGGCATGATTGCCAAAAATCTGAAGGGAACACCTATTGAAGATTGTGTTCTCCTCCTTATCTCTATGGGTTTTTTACACAAAATGATGACAAGCAAGGAATAGTCTCAAAAATAGTCATTGTGAAACAATCGCGACACCCAATGAAAGAGTGTCGCGATTGTTGTATGTATGGCGCAGTGCCTCTACAATGTTTGGCATTGCTATTTTATTTACCGCACAAAGATACTGATTGGTATTTTATTATACAATAATAGATGTGTCATTATTGAGACCACCAACCTATTTTAACTCTTTTTGATTAAAATGGGTGATTTCTTCATGTCAATCAAATAGAGTTATTATAAATATGTATAGGAATTATTTGTTCTTTCCCGCATTGACAAATACGGACACAATTGAAATGACAGCCGTAAAACCAAATATACCCGCAAACCAAGGCTTATCAAGGTAAAGAGCCCAAGCTGCAAGCCCGACCATGGTTACCAATGCCAGAAATGCGAAAAACATTCCCCACAGATTGATTCTTGTTGTCCGATTCTCATTGCTTTTCACAATTTTCATCTTTTCCGAATCCATCTTGTGACGATGCTGTTGCTCCTTTTGGGCAGTTTCCATAAGAAACTTCACAATGTTAGGATTTATTCGCTGGTAATCAGAAAGTTCTTGAGGTGTAGGAAGTGTACTATCGCTTACAGTATATGATACCTCTACCTGCTGACCCACACCTCCTTGTGTTGCCACATTGGTCTGCTTATGGTTAATTTGTTGCTTAGACATCTTCTGCTACAATTTTGTCAAAACTAATTCTAATGTCATGGTTAATTCTTTGGCGGTCTTCCCGAAGATGTCGCATGTCATCTACAATACTTGATGGAGCACCCAGAACTTCTTCACGCATTTTACTAATTTCTGCTGTTTGGATATAATATCTTCCACGTGATGCCATTCGCAAGGTATGAACCCCATCCATCATCGAACGTCCGATTTCTTTGATTACACACATGGTAAACCTCCTTTCTTCCTGTACTAATATAAGACTCATGGTACAAAGGTAAGTCTTTTTTGTCAAAAGTGACTTTATTTTTATTTTTTTTTTTATTTTCTTATCATTTTTCCACTCTTTTTCCACCATTTCGCGCGTAATTCAAGCAAATTTTGTCTAAAAAGGCTGTGGTATAACAAAAAGAAACGATATGTGCTGAAAAATGCTTACCTTTGTACCACGAAACAATAACAAGATATCAAATCACATGTCAAAGAAGAAAGAAAAGTCATCAGTAAAAGCAGAAGTACAATCTGAAGCCATAAAGGCATTCTACATAGAAAGAAGACAAGTAAAGAAAAGACTATATCGTCTTTTCCTACTTTTTCCTATAGCCCTTTCACTCTCAATGGCAACGCTAATTCTTGCCATTTCAAATCCTGAAGATAAGAAATACACAGAAAAAGCTCCAATTAAGGAGGTTATGCGTAATACTATTAAAAACGGTGGCGAGTTGAGTAGTATAAAACATATTTATAACACTAGGAATATTGAGAATGTGTTCGTTTACAATCCTTTTTCTGACAAAAGGTAGAATTATTACACAGATGACTACCCTCTTTCTGGAATTTTGAATGACCTATTAGTTGACTACCTACAAGATTCTAAAGGCACAGATTCTGTTTATTATGCTGCATTATGCCATATCATTGCAGAGAACGAAAAACAAAATCCATTTGATAATTTGGAAGAAAACCAAAAATACAGTTTTGAAAGTATTCAAGTAAAGCTAGACTCAACTTACACAAAAATATCCCCTGATGTCATTAAAATAGCAGAAGAATTAAACAGCAAGAATCAACTTGTTAATAATTCTATATATCTATTGCTGCATTAATAATTACAATCCTGTTTTCAGCTTTCCAAATATATCAAAACTATTCTACTTATAAAGGTCTTCGAAAATTTTTCACAAAGTCTTCGGAAAAAGAGAGAATTGAAAGAAACGAAGAATAAACTATATGTAATAATAATCGGCAAGCAAAGTTCAAAACCCTTGCTTGTCGATTACAAAATAGAAGTGCTGTAAAGTGACTTGCCTTGTCAGACTATTAAGGCTCTAATCCACTACCACCTGGGGTATCACCTCCGTTGGTGAATGTCCTCGTCGTCAATAGCGGCACCAGTCATTGCGTCAACTTTGTGCCACGATATCTTCAGGGCGAACCCTTTCCCCACATAAAACTGCGCCAGCCCACACAACATCTGATACACGCAACGTCCAAAGGGATTGAGGCTCACAAAAGCCATCTCCGTGCTCTCACCCTCCAGCGTCCCAAACAACGGAAAGCACTCCTCCACAGGTAACGCAAAATGATTGATGGCAGATAATGTAAACTACAATTGAGGGGGATTGGTGTATATAAAAATGCCAACAGCTCTACATGAACTGCTGACAATTACTATGATTTTCTCAGATATACTTGAAACCCTATAAGCTTTTTATTTAAGCGTCTGTTCCCATAATTTCACGTATTATTGATTCAATGATGCTAAATACTTCTTTAAGTTGTGCAAAGGTAACTATTTATAATACACCCTCAAAATATTTTATTGAAAAAAATCTATTATTTTGCTGTTTCCATAATAAAAAAGACTTTTTTGTCATCAAACCCCTCAACTAACAATCGGGCATAAACTTTGATCTTCACAATGTTTTTGCCCGATTAAGCGGAGTTCTTATTATGCCTTTTAATAATTCTCGACTATCGTCTTCAAATTCTTCTTAATATCGTATGCATCAATTCTCTCCTTTATCCTTTCCACTCGTCGAAGATTGCTTTCTATATCAACAATAAAGTCGTCCCACTTCACACTGGGGATATATGAGCATTCACCAGTCTGTGGACGATTATTCATCGCATGATGAAGGCATGTGGAATAAGTCGGGTTATAACGATTAAACATATTGACAGAAAGAACTTTGAATAGGCGCCCTGTATTTAAAGTGCGAGTATTGCAGTAAGGGCAAGTGTGTTCTTGAATATAATAATCATATCGGTTGTTAGCATCAGGAAGGACTATTGCCATCACAGCATTTGTTTTACTTGTTCTCCCATTTCTTGATTGCTCTCTTAAGGAATATGAGATTTCCCAAGGAATCCACTGCTCTGTTTCTGGCAGATTTGGGTCTTTCATGTTTGGTGAAATCAAAACAAGAGTTATTGAACTATCGTATATCTTATCACCAAGGACAGATTGGATTGTAGCATCTTCTAAGACACTCATATCTTCACCATCTTTTTCTCCTTTGTTAATGTTCTCCTCACCAATCAGACTTTGTAGTTTATCAACATAGTCCCTCACCCGAGTTTGACGATGCTGGGTAGAATAGATCAACGGATCCTGCCGTACATCTGTATCCTTATATTTGTATGAAATAAATATCTTTCGTCCCATAGATTAACAAATTATCATTATACAATCCTTATACTTTAACATAAATCCACCAATAATCAACAACACAACAACAACGCCATAAAACCAACCTATTGTTTTCGAGAAGAGTGTGCCCCAATAGCTGTATCTACCACTTATGTAATTTTGTATAGGCATAGTGAACAACGGTATCTTGGATTTGTCTGCTAATACATCATTGTAGACCGCCCTGAACTTTCTTTCCTGCTGAAGATAATATGCATCCAAAAACCAAAACATCAAAGTGGGAACTATCGCCACAAAAATATAAGTTTCATTGCTACTACTGGCATATAATGCAAGTAACGCCGATACAACAGTAATCATCCATTCCTTGATCTGAAATGAATTTGAGTTCATTCGATTAATGATGTTCTGAATAAACTCTAAGTGCTGAATTTCTTCTGACTTCATCATCATTTTATCTTAACCAGTTTATTAATTTTTTTAATATCAATATACCCGTCTTGTCATAGTAACATACATAATAACCTCTTTCTATCGGAGTCCCATCATCATAGGCTTCTGTTCCATTATAATAGGCAATGAATGGATATATCTGCATATATTCATTCCCCTTATATTGAAAGTCGTACGAGCCTGCCTCTTTTATTGGGAATAATGCTATTTTATCTCGATATTTAAGGGCATCACCAAATCCCAGTTCCCAATTACACCATTTCGATTCGATTGCAGCATCTGTGGCAAGCAAAATAAATCTATCGCTTTTTTGTATGATATTCTTAATTCGCAAAGCCGTTTCTCCACAAGTTTTCTTTGGCATATTGGCATCCATACTATCAATATAAATATCCACATCATATTGTCGACGCAGAAAACCAATAATGTCCTTCAAATCCTCCAAGTCACTGTGTTTATGCGACAAGAATATTGTTCTTTTGGATGACACATGACCTCCTTCGGAAAAATATCTTGTTTCCGTGCGAGCCTCATTTAACTGAGAATCGGTAATACGATACGTACTAAAAGTACCTCTTTCAAAAATCTTTTTCATAATTTCTATTTTTTTAATTAATAATTCATTTACACCCCCTTTTTATTCTCATAACATCTAACGAGTTGACCTTCACTTGTTTGGTGGCGATTTGGTCCGCAATTTCCTTTCGGTGGGGTGCATCGTTTGTCTTGTCATAGACCTTGTAGAGACCTTCGAGGGGAGCAAAGCGGACGGGACACATCGTATTTGCCATTTCGTAGTGTGTGATGGCTTCAGGATACTCATTTCGATAGTAACAGATGTCGCCTGCCAGCAGTTCACGGTTGTAACCACTCCAGTGTTGTCCGCACTCCGCTATCATCTGTTTGGCTTTGTCCAGGTCTTTCCTCTTGAAGGATGCCATGGCGTAGCTATAGAGGAACACGTGGTTGTGGCTGAAGTAAGGATGTAGCTGCTCGTACTCTTTTAGGGCGGAATCTTCTCGGAACGAATGGCGGTATGCCTTATACCAGCGATGCTCCTGCACAGCATCGACTGCCGTAACGCAGAACACCATAAGACAGATTGCTAACAGGAGATAAGGGAATACAGGGTGCTTTTGCCAATGGTACAATACCCGTCTTGCGGCATAGAGTGCGGACACACCGACCGTCAGCCATGCAATGGGATAATAGAACGGATAGGAGCAACATGAGAAGACAAGTATGGCGAGCATGGGCAACAGGAATGGTGACATCCTTCTGTCACCACGCCACCACCGCCACATGGGCAGTACCAACAGTGCCAACATTGCGACAGGAGCTAACATACCGTAGTTCACCCATACATAGACGAACTCGCAGAGTGGATGACGTATCTCATCGGCAAGCACGGCATACTCGCTATTGGGATGTTCCTTGAAGAAATCCGCCTGCCTGAGCATGTACTCACGTTCGAAACCTCGATGTCCATGTCCCATGACAGGATGCTCCTTGACCAGTTCCCATGAACATTGCAGGATAAAGGCACGTCCCGAGGTGGAATCCTTCTTATGTGAAGCGACGTAGGCAGATACACCTGCCAACATTGCCACCACAATCACGCCATATAGTCCCCAGCGCAACAGCTTCTGATGGACATACTTGTGCATCCACATCCAGAGTCCAATGATAATATAGAATGCCAGACAAATAAGTCCCGTCCTTGATTGCGTGAGCCACAGCACCACAACAGACAGCATCATGGACAGCACGTACACCATTCTCCAACACCATCCTTTGCTATACAATGCCAATCGTGCTGTCATAGGAAGGACAACACACAGGTGTAGTGCCAGTTCGGCAGGATTGCCAAGCGTACCCACTTCACCACCCTGCCTCCATCCGTCCCTCACGATGCAGACCGCCACCCACAGACACTCGAGGGTGGTGGTCAACGTGAACACCTTGCAGACAAAGGAAAAAACCTCTCCATGCAAGTGCAGTTGCTTTCCATGCAGCAATGCCACAGCAGCAAATACACCCATCACCGCCAGTCCCACCATGTACAGATACCATTTCGGCAGTAGATGCGCATCAGTGAACAGGTAGAGTGGTGAAAGGTAGCACACCACGCTCATCCATGCGGCAAAGAACTTGTATGGGAGAGAGGTTTTCATTTACTTATCTGATTTTCGTGGTGGTGGAGGTGGAACTGTAGGAACAGAAGGGCGTACCGTTTTGACTCTTACGTTCTCTTTTAATTCTCTCTGATTTGATTGCTTTTTATCGCTCATTTGTCTTTTGTGTGAATGTAATTGTTATAATATCTATCAATGGCTTGACGAATATATTCATCATCCTTTTTGTTGCACTTGCGTACATATTTACTATATTCTGCCTCTTTTCCGTATTCCAGTTTACGGAGCTGTCGGAGTCGCTCCATCGCTTTTTCTTCATCAATACGGCGATAATGCAGATCAAAGAAAAGTTGTTCTACATCATAGAAATAATTCTGATAAAACATTCCAATGGCATCCAACTTGCTTAGTTCTTCCTCACTTTGAAGAAAACGAAGGATATCTGATTTACAAGAAACAATTGCAGTCATTATCACCAAAGCAACAGGTGATATCCAAGGAGATAAACTTCTAAACAATGTTGCGGCAATACCCATACAAAGCATAAATGTGTCAACCCGCCTGCTCCATGTCCTTTTACGATCAGTATAAAGCAATGCTTCATTGAAATATGATAATGCTTTTTTAAGTTCTTCCCATAAGATATTCTCAGTCGCATCCAGACTATTAGCTCCTTTTCTTATTTTTTCGCTTTCCATACTCCAGTTATTTAATTAAAATCACGCCTTAATAGATTTACGTTTTGAAGAAACAGATGGCATCTTGGGAACTTTAGGCACCTTGGGTAAAGAAGGTACAGGAGGTACCGAGGGTTCTGATGGCACAGACGGGCGTCTATACATATAATGATTCTGATGGCCTATCATTGTGTTGAGTTTCATTTTCTTTTCCATATTTCTGTGAGTTATTATGTTACATATTCAACATATTCCTATTCCACCCTCAAAGAAAATAAATGCCACATGACTATATTCATTCCCTTTTCTCATTACTATTTTTTTCAGGTTCTTCCTCACCCTCTGATTGTTTTTCCTCATTTCTCTTTCTTTTTTTTGTTCGTATAGATAACACCATCACTGGTATCAATGCCAACATCGAGCCAAGCATAATCCATGTATAAGACTGAATATCTATTCTATGCATCACATATAACAGCATTGTAACAATAACTGGCATATAAGCGGCCGCCATCATATATAATCGAGCTTCGCGAAGAGGAATAACTCTTTCTGAAATAAGCGATGAAGGCTCAAGAACGCCAACTTTTTTAAGCCATTCCGTTATTGATTTACAATAATCATCTTTATCTTTGGTACTTAAGAATGAATTTTCCAGCACTTCTGTAATCATCACATCGGCTAAACTTTCTTTTGTGTACAAACTTGAAACCTTCACACCATGTTTCCGTGCGATAGTACGTATCAAGGAATTTAGCACTTTCACATTGGGGACACCTTTGTCTACAAGCATAGGTTTGATTGTTGCCAAAATTTCATCTTTTGCTCTTTCTGCCTTTTGATCCTTCTTTTTGGTGTAAATAAAATTAGCAATAACACTTCCCAAGATACTTACAACAATTGTAGAAACAACTGTCATAATTCCATGGTCTATTAACCATTTCCATACATCCAACATAATTTCTTCCATAATTTCACCTTATTTTTTATCATATCATGGACTTCCTTATCTTCGCCTCATCTAAATCATCGAATTATGGGAAATGCATCTAAGACGACATAAACTAATTATTGGTGATATTCACTAAGAGAATTTGCTTACTTTCGGGAGTTTTGTAATCCGAATCCAATGGATATGGAACGTGATGTCTCACGAGGGTCTGCGATATATTGATTGTGATCTATGTCAAATAAGAAACCAACCCCGGGATCCCATGGAGGCATAGAAAGGATTATGTCCTCCGATATTCTGATGAGCACACGTTGCTGTTCTATCGTTAGATCCTGTTTTGAATCTATTCGTTCCACTATGATGGGTTTTATTATCCCATCGGTGTTAATGACACATGAAACAACAACCGTTGCCTGAATATTCTTATCATATTCATCCTCATAGTCTTTCACTTTCCTTTGTATATATTTGAAACAAGAAATACTATCTCCCACAGCCTTGAAGCTTGAGAACATATGTCCGACCTCATCCATATAATTCCTACCATTTGCTGGTTGGGGTAAAAAATTTGTGTACTTAATGGCCGAGCGGTTCCTTCTCGGACACACGTACACTATACCATTTCTTCCTTTCGGGGCATAGTACTCTTTTACAAAATCCGTCAAATAGAAATTAACGAACGCCACTGTATCTTCAGGCAACTCACAGAATTCTTTCCTACTAATTTCTTTGTCACCAAATAAAATTAGCGGATCTTTATTCCCAAAGAAACAATTCATCTCGTTCTTTTTATAATCCTTCATCGCATTTCTTCTATAGAACATCTCCAGAGAATCCCTATAATGTACAGTCCTTACATCTATCACACCATTGATGCCCCTTTTCCCATATTGAATAGCCTCCTTGCTTCCACTCTTATAAGAAAGAATCCACTGAATACTGTCAGAAAGATTTAGCAACTCATCTACTGATATTTCTCTTTTATCATTTAATCTAATATAAGGATTCTTCGTTTTAGATACACGTTTTACCATTCTCAAGCGCTCACGTCTTTGCTTAGATGTCGGTTGGGCTATAACAGATGTACCTACAATTAACGTACATACAAACAGTAATAATCTATTGATAATCATCATTTCATTATTTAGTTTTGGATGGGAAGATTCCCATTTGAATCAAGTTGAATAGATGGATGATAGTAATTGGTCTCCAAGTTAATGGTATCATTAGTACTATCATTTGGACATATTTTATGAGCTCCAAATCGAACCTCAAGTTCAAGTTTGCCGTTACTGGGGTTATATCTGATTTTATGTGTAAGAATTGTTACATCTGTTAAATTTTTGTTGGAGTGTTCTTTATATCTGATTTCACTATAATTGATGGCTGTTTTATTATAAATAACAGTGACTGTAACATTACTCATTTCATAATAATAATTCAAGCTATCAAGAGGATCTCTTCCCTCAAACTCCACAAGAGTAAGTGTAAGTGGGCCTTGTTGTATTTCTTGATTTCCTCCCCCGCCTCCAGGGTCACCTCCACTTCTTGTCTCCATTTCCGCTAACGTGTACATGTCACTCTCATAATAATCATCATCCTGACTGCAAGAAGCAAGAAGGATGATTGTTGTTGTTACAAACAACGTGGCAAAGATACCACAAAAACTAAATTTTCTCATAAGCTCTTATTTTTGAGTTATTAATGTTTTTATAAAGGTTCAAGACTAATCTATCAACTCTCAACTGTCAACTCTTAACTTTACAAAGAACTTACCACCACACCTGTTCTCCCTTCTCATACGTAAAGATTCTCTCCTCATGTCCTTTAGTCTTGTCACGGAGCACATACAGTCCGCCACTGGGGACATTCTTGAAGGTGAGCACGTTGCTTGCTGCCACCTGTGTGCCCAAGAGTGACCAATTTCCATTTTTCCAATAGACCAGTTCATACTCATCACCTATCTCCACACCATTTCCGTCATTACGGGGGATGAACTTGAACTTGCTGATTTGTTGAGGAGCAGGAAGTTTCAGACCTACCCAATGACCATCGGGACTGACACCACTGAAACCAGTGAGGATGTCACCATCAAAGACCGTTTCTTTACTTGCCCAAGGGTCACCTTCTGTACCGATGATTGTACCCAATAGCTTTTTTCCATCAATGCCATAGAACTCCAATTCGTTGATGTTGCAGTGGGAACCTGTCGGGCCGATGTAGCGTAGGTAACGATAAGCACCTTTGTCGGTGACAGGAATCTCATACCAGTTGCCATTGGTCAAACCCTCAAACGTGTAGAAGGTCTTTGCATCGGAGAAGTCAGGAAGGTTGGCGCCTTGGAAACGTCCACCTGACATACGGGCATTGAAGAAGTCTTCCTTGCCCATGAAAGGATATTTGCGCAAGAGTTTCAAGGTGGTACGCTTCTTGTTATCATACTGAATTGTCTGCACAGTTCCATCTCCCTTAATCAAGAACGGTTCGCCGAAGGGCACAATCTGCCCATGTTCATAGAAAGCTGCCATATAGACGATGTTACGTCCCATGGAGGTGAAGGCCACTTTACCATTACGGATATTGCCATAGAATACCGGCACCCAATTGCGATTATCAAACACGCAGATATAGGCAATCCGCTTTTCAGCATATTCAGCAGGCACATCACGTGTCACGTCGGTGGTTTCATAGTATTCGTCGGTGACATCGGTGAACTTAGGGGCATTAAAGAGCGATGGCACTTCCTCTTCATGCATAAGGTCGTTGGCATACTGCTCGTTCAACTGAAAGCGATAGCGAAATATCTTGGGTTTCTTATAACCATGATAGTAGTGGATGGTGTCGGCAGGAGCGCAACCCATGTAGAAAGGTGTCGCCTTGCCATCGGGTAGAATGACAACACTCCATGCGTGGGAATTGCTGCGATTGCCCCAATGGGGCGTGAAATCGACGGCGGATGGAATGCCCAAACTGCGACAGAGATACACCGTGTAATTTGCCTCATCACGACAATTGCCAGTTTTACCACTGAGCAGGGAAGTGGCACGAGGTGGAAGGGGACTTTCATAACCTATCCATTCATACTCTCCCGTGATGTCGAAAATACGTAATGCTTCAGAAAGTGCACTGCCTGGACGGAAGAACATTTTAGGAGCAGGATTCTTTCCATTACGCTCGATTTTCCATAATTGATTTTCTTTACCTGTATAAGGATTCTGGGCAAGGGTGTCTGCTGCACCGCAAGGTTTGGCTTCAAGAAAGAGTCCGCTATCTTTGTTCATGATGCGGTATTGTCCATCACCAGCAGGCAGGAACACCCACTTCTGGTTACTGCCAATCAAGGAATGATAAAGTCCGACGGTAGCATTGTGCAGAAGGCTACAATAAGCAGTTTCCACACTGAGGCAGGAGTCTGGTTCGAAGACCGAGATGCCCCAGCAAGCATAACCTTTATAGTCGAGGCGCAACAGTTGAGTACTGTCACCCTTAACGAAATGCTTAAGGGTGACGACACAAGGAAGGAAGTCATTATGCAGCCCGATGGTCAAATAACGCCCCGTTTTCTTGTTGCTGATTTGACAGTAGTCGTGGGAAAAATCCTCTGCACGATCAAAATTATAAGGCTCGGCTGCCGTCACTTGCAGGTAGTCAAGACCTATGGTGTCACCAGAGTAGGCGAATGAAAGGCTGTTAGTGCCTTTCTTCAAAGTGACAGCAATGGCATTCCGACTGGTCAAAAAGTTCTTAAGCGAGTTGGCAGGATGCAGAGGTGCAATCGAAACAGGCTTCCCGTTGAGAGATAGGGCAACACGCGCCCGACGTGCGGTGGCTGTATAACGAAGGTAAAGAACCTTGTGCGTTTCTGCAGGAACGGTGTAGGTATAGGTGACTTGTGCACCATCATGGTCGAGCATGACCATCTTCCCCTCCGATGCACTTTCCGTTTCTGTCAGATTGCCCGTAAAGTGTGCATCTTCTGCTTCCATTTGCTCACCACGTTTGCTCCAAACAATCGGCTCTGTCAAATAAGGATGTGCCTTGGCAATGGCAGAGCGCCAGTCACTAAGGGGTTCATTGAGGATACGGTAAGGAAGCACATAATTGAAGAAAAGCTCTTCATCATAGTCATCCTGCCATGTGGTGGACCGCCACGCATCACATGCCTCGTCAATGGCATGGATAAGGTAGTCCGCCTTGACGGTCTGGATATCGACGGCAAAACGCTTGTCGGAGAAGCGGATGCTGTCAGTACGTTCCTTAAAGAACCTATTGCGTTCTGGCAGGGGTTCGTCTGCCATTTGAAGATAAGCACTATCGTATGCCTCAACTGCAGCACCTTCGTAGGTGAAATTGTAAGGCATGTTCTCAATCAGGAACTTGGCAGCACGATATTTCAGGGGGTCTGGGTCATCCTTGAAGTGCGCCAAGACCTTCTCCATCTCTGCACGATTGTCCCCAGCCTGCTGAAGGGCTTGCTCGGGAATACGGTCGCAAGACATGAAGAATCCTGTCCATAAAAGGACGCCTATGACAATTATATGTATCGTGCTTTTCTTCATTACTTCACTTACTCTTTAGAGGTCCATAACTCCATAATACGTATCACTACCCAATGTGACAAAGACATGATAGTATGCACCTGTGGGGTAGCCTAAGAGTGGAAAGTCAACAGGAGACTCTGCCGGAACAGCTATTGTGTCGGAACTCATCAAACAACCACTTTCAACAGTAAGGATGGAAATGGCTGCATTACCCGTATAATTGCTAATAGAGATGGTAAGAAGTTCTGTATCGTATTCACCATATAAGATAGGATCAGAAGAATTGGGCAGGCTTGCTGGAGCTGACATATTGATGGGATTCGAAAAACCTGCGGGTTGACCGTTGCTATTCATTTTGGTCAAAAGAATCCTTCTCTTTGGAGGTAAAACTCCTCCAGGATCACCTCCTCCGCCTCTCGTTCCCATTTCTTCTGCCAATGTGTACATATCAGAATTATCGTACATATCATCATCCTGACTGCATGCACAAAAGATACAAAAAAAGGCTGTAATTGCCACCATTATGATTCCCTTAGATGTCTTCATAATTCATTAAAAGTGAGTGTGATTAAACATTTGCCTTTAATGGCATTATTTGAAAGATGGGGACAAAGGTAAGGGGAATCATGGATGTAAAAAAGCAAAAGGGGTGGAAAACTTCAAACACCATGTAACACTATCCAATCAATTGAATAATAATATATTATAGAATCAAATGTTACATCATTGAAAGAAATGGGGGTGGAAAATTTTCATTTTACCCCCCCCAATTTTAAGAATTGTCAACATTTTATCTGCTGTTTCTATAGGTTTTCTATCACTTGTTCCAAAGCAATGTTAGGGTCAGTGATTTGAAAACCAGTCTTCTTGAGAACAGCTTTGCGTTTCTTGACAGCAGACTCACCTATGTAAAAGAGTTTGGAAATAGAAGCATTGGTCACTTTCAAACGAATAAGCACACAAAGCTGAATATCTTCTTCTGAGAAATCTTTATGTTGCTTGCGTAATTTCTGAACAAAATTGTTATCTGTGTCATCAATCAAATGCTCTATTTCTTTCCATGCCTCTTCAGTCATGCGGGCTTTTTCATTGTCAGTCAACAGTTGTCGAGCAGACTCCAATTTCTCCAACAAATGCTTTTGGAGTACAGAGAGTGTCATGGATTTCTGGTGAAGCAATGCTTGTTTGTGTTGGATTTCTTTTTGGTGTTCAGCGATAACACGCTCCTTCTCTTGTTGCTCCTGAAGATGTTTCGAATGCTCCAATCGTTGTGTCAAAACATGGTTGAGACGTTTATGACGCTCTACAACAAGCCTATTTCTTAACACATTGTATATATATAAAGAGAGAGACACCAAACAAACGATGATGAATCCTAACATCCACTTATTTCGTTCCGCCTCATGTTGAATCTGTTCTTTCTCCACTTTTTTAATGAGATTATCTTGATAATACTCATCTTTTACACTTTGTGCATGAAAAAAACGATTCTCTAAACATTCGTATGCAGAATCTGAATATACATACAATAAATCCAAGTCTTTCTGTTGGATGGCTATCTCAGACAATTCACGAAGTACAAGGTACTGACTGAGAAAATCATCTGAATCGCATGGAATCGTGTTCAAGATATCCTTAGCTTGATCCAATGAATCACACTCATAATAACAGTGTGCAAGAGTTAACAAAGAGGACACGAGCACCGTGCTGTCAGCTGTTGTAATACCTCTTTTAGCATAGTTGAGTGCTTTATCATTCTCTTCCATATAGTAATATGTGCTGGCCAATCCCATACACATTTTGTTTTGAGATTTCTTCGAATGGCTCTTTTCCGCCAATTTATACCCTTTCATATAATATTTCAAGGCACTGTCGGGTTGTGCATCAGCAAGGAAGGAACCTGCTATTTCCCCCAACATCAGCACCTCGTTATTGACATCATCATTGATTTTGTAGTAAATGTCCAATGCTTTCAATGATTGTTGGATTGCATATTCAGAGTTACTCCAAATGGAAACATTACCAAGTTGTGTATATGCCAAATAGCAAGTGTGCCAATCCTCACACTTCTCACTATATTTGATAGCTTGATGCAACATATCCTCACATTGCTTAGTACTATCACAGGCATAATAATATAGTGCCATGTAGTAGCAACTCTGGGCATAGTGACGCATCAACTTCATGTCAATGGTCTGCCCTGCATCAGAAGCCTCACGGTAGTACTCATAACTATCCCTGATAAGCAAATCGCTCTTCACTTCTTTTCCCTGCCGATTCTCCACATACGTGCGCAGCAATCCGTACAACGCCCTCGATTCATCGCCCAATTTCGCAGGCTCTTCAATGCCGTTCAGACACATCTCAGCACTATCCGGTTCCGCTGGCAGAAAAGCCTCTGCCCGCTCCAATAACACCCTTGCCTCATGGTCGCAGCCCACCAAAGTGACCACCAACCACAAGAGCAAAATTTGAAGTCCTATGTTACTAACTTTTCTCATTGCGCTACAAAGGTAGTGCAAACTGAGCACAATACAAAATAAAAATGCTTTTATTTTTATTGTTGAAGTGCCGCCTATCTTATCTAAAGGTAGTGCAAACTGAGCACAATACAAAATAAAAATGCTTTTATTTTTATTGTTGAAGTGCCCAAACAACACTAAGCCAAGCATTAGTCGAAGACTAGGGCATTGTCATATCGATGAGTAGGGCAAGCTCTCATCGAACACTAAGGCAAAGTCATCAACGCTTACCTGCATATTCCAACACCACAAAGCAATTGGAAACTTTTTCCAACAATAGAGATGGTTGGGGAAGGAATTTGCAATAGGCTTCCTATAGTCCGTAACTTTGCATCAAGAAAAAAGGTTAAAGGTTATTGGTTATAGGTTATAGAAGCCAACCAGCCCTAAACGCTAACTCCTAACCTCTAACCGCTAAACGCTAAAATACTCATAACTCAAAATTCAAAAACAAACTATGGGACTTTCTTATCAACCCAAAGCGATCACGCTTTCCTTCAAGGAGGGCAAGCCTGTGACCTACAAGGCTCAGCAGGTGACCTACCCAACCATCAAGTCGAAGGACTTGCTCGCCTATGCGGCCAATGCGGCCAACGTGCCTCTGGCGAACATCGAGTGCTGCGTGCAGGGACTCATCGAGGCCATCGCGTACTTCTGCATCAACGGCCACAGGGTCGTGCTCCCCGAGGTGGGTGGCTTCTTCCTCGGCGTGAAGTCGAAGTCCGTGCCCATGGCGGAGAACCTCAACGTGAAGCAGGCAGTGCAGTCCGTGCGACTCCTCTTCGCTCCAGGCACAGAGCTGCGCGACATGATGACCGAGACAACCGTGGAGTCCGTGCGCCCATCCACAGGCACTGCAGGCACCGACTTCTCTGGCGAAGGCGGCACCAGCCAAGGCGGCAGTCAGAGCGGCGGCAACACTGGCAGCAATACCGGCGGTAACACTGGCGGCGACAACGGTGGCGGCGGCAACGGTGGCGGCGGCAACGGTCAGCTGATCGATGACGGAGAGTAGTCAAGTTGACAGTTGACAGTTGACAGTTAAGGGGAGCGAGGATTTCTCTAACCTCTAACCCCTAACCCCTAACCTCTCAAAAACCCCTGACCTCTAACCTCTAAAAATTTTTTACTCAGAATTAAACAAATTTTACTACAACTATGGCAAGAAAAACTCGCAGTGTAAAGGGACGTGTCTATTACTTCAAGCGTCCGTACATCCTCCACATGAAGGAGGACAAGCCCACGGTCTATAAGATCCAGATCTGCCGTGGACGAGTGGTGAAGGAAGCGGACTTCATCGCATACGCAGCAGGCGCTGCACACGTGCCTGAGACCACCATGATCACGGCCAAGCACGCCATCTTCGAGGCCATCAACTACTTTGTCCTCAATGGCCATGCCGTGCAGCTCGAAGGACTCGGCTCGTTCAGCCCGCGCATCAATTCGAAGACTACCCAGAACCCCGACGAGGTGGGTGCGGAACTCATCACCCGCAAGTACATCAAGTTCAACCCATCGGGCGATGTGCAGGCACTCTGCGCGGCAGAGAACATCTCCTTCGAGGAGAACAAGGCGCTCACCAAGCAGTACATGAACCAGTACGTGTTCCGCATGCGTGACGGTGGCGACACCTTCAAGTACCTCGTGGACATGGAGGGCAGACTCATCACCCACGACAGCGAAGCGCTCCAGTACTGCGACGCTCCTAACGCGACACCAGAGGAGGCAGGCTGGAACTGGGTACCGTACGACCTCGACCTCGGGGAGGCATGGGGCACCAAGGAGGTCACTGTGACCGACCACCGCATCCCCAACCCAGACGGAGAAGGCACCATCGTGGACTATCAGATCATCACCTCGGGCGAAGGCGAGCTGAAGATGACCACACCTCCAGAGCAGGGCGGAACCCTCTCGCCAATGCCATTCGCCTACGTGGCACCCGTAGAGGACTAACCTATGCACTGGTCCGTCAAGGAAACCTTAGCAGCTGTGGCGCTGGCAGTAGCGAGCCTCCTGGCCATCTGGGCTCTGCTCCTGCCGCCACAGGGCGAAATCGACCAATCAGTCCTCCTCAGCATCGCCCAATTCCTCATCTTCTCTGCCACCCTCCTCGGAGTCGATGGCGCCATCGACAAGATGAAGGCACTGCTCAAACAGAAGGACAACACCCCCCAAGGTTAAAAGGTTAATTGGTTAAAAGGTTAATTTTCAAAATTGCAGAAGAGGTTATCACAACATGTGACAACCCCTTCTGTGTTTTGTAGCCTAAATGTTATTTTTGTTCAACGTTTTTCAGGGTAAGACAAGGACTGGCGTCCTTGGGTAGGTGCCAGTCCTCGAATGATATACAGAAACAATGAATTGCTGATTAGTTGCTGCGAACGCTGTAGTTGGGTGCCTCGCTGGTGATGATGACCTCGTGCGGATGGCTCTCCTGCACACCAGCATTGGTGATACGAGTGAACTTGGCGTTGTGGAGATCCAGAATGCTGGCAGCACCACAATAGCCCATGCCTGAGCGGAGACCGCCAACGAGCTGGTAGATGACCTCCTGAACAGTGCCCTTGTAAGGAACACGGCCTGCGATGCCTTCTGGAACGAGCTTCTTGGTTTCGGTCACGCCGCCCTGGAAGTAGCGGTCTTTGGAGCCGTTCTCCATCGCCTCGAGGGAGCCCATGCCACGATAGCTCTTGAACTTACGTCCGTTGAAGAGGATGGTTTCGCCTGGTGCCTCTTCCGTACCTGCCACGAGGGAACCGATCATGACGCAGTAGCCGCCTGCCGCAATGGCCTTGACCACGTCGCCTGAGTAGCGGAGACCACCATCGGCGATGAGTGGAACGCCAGTACCTTGAAGGGCTTGTGCCACATCATAGACAGCGCTGAGCTGGGGCACACCTACACCTGCCACGACACGGGTGGTGCAGATGGAACCAGGACCTATGCCGACCTTCACGGCATCAGCACCTGCCTCGACAAGTGCCTTGGCTGCCTCGCCTGTAGCGATGTTACCCACCACGATGTCAACGTCTGGGAATGCAGCTTTTGCCTCACGCACCTTCTCGATGACGCCCTTGGAATGACCGTGAGCCGTGTCGATGACGATGGCATCCACACCAGCCTTGACGAGGGCTTCCATGCGCTGGAAAGTGTCGGCTGTGACACCCACACCTGCTGCCACGCGCAGACGTCCCTTGGAGTCCTTGCAGGCAAAAGGCTTATCCTTTGCCTTGGTGATGTCCTTATAGGTGATGAGTCCGATGAGCTTGTTGTCGGCATCCACCACAGGGAGCTTCTCAATCTTGTGCTCGAGGAGGATGCGAGATGCGCTCTCGAGGTCTGCCTGCTGATGAGTGACCACGAGGTTCTCCTTGGTCATCACGTCATCAATCTTCTTGGTGAGGTCGGTCTGGAAGCGGAGGTCACGATTGGTCACGATGCCGACAAGGGTGTTGACATCGTCCACCACTGGAATACCGCCGATGTGATACTCCTGCATGATGGCAAGGGCATCCTTCACAGTAGAGCCGCGCTTGATGGTGACAGGGTCGTAAATCATACCGTTCTCAGCACGTTTCACGATGGCCACCTGACGCGCCTGGTCTTCGATGGACATGTTCTTGTGAATCACACCGATGCCTCCCTCACGGGCAATGGCGATGGCCATAGGAGCCTCTGTGACAGTGTCCATGGCAGCTGTCACGAAAGGAATCTGCAACTCGATGTTGCGTGAGAACTTGGTGGTGAGAGTGACCTCACGTGGGAGGACTTGCGAGTAAGCTGGGATGAGCAGCACGTCGTCGAAGGTGAGTCCTTCCTGCACAACTTTATCTTCAATAAATGATGACATAATGTTTGGATTTTTTCTTTATATTACTTTTTACCTTAGTTTGCCAATTCGCTGATGAACTTGATGCGCACCAGTCGCACGTCCTCCTCGTAGATCTCGCCGTCGAGGTTGTCGAGGGCTGTGTCGAGGTCGTCAGTGTCGCTGGAACGGAAGTAGTCGTAGATTTCGTCAATGACATCCTCGTCCATCTCGATGTCTTCGAAATAGTAGTCGATGTTGAGCTTGGTGCCGCTATAGACGATGGCCTCCATCTCGTCGAGGAGTTCGTCGAAGTCGAGTCCGTTGCTGCGAGCGATGTCTTCAAGGCTCACCTTACGGTCGATGGCCTGGATGATCTTGACTTTGACCTTCGACTTGTTGGCAACCGTTCTGACACGCATGTCGGAAGGACGCACGATGTCGTTCTCTTCGCAATGCTGCTTGATGAGCTTGCAGAACTCTGCACCATAGCGCTTTGCCTTACCAGCACCCACACCAGGAATGTTCTGGAGTTCTTCCTCATTGACTGGATACAAGGTGGACATGGATTCGAGCGAGGTGTCCTGGAACACCACGTATGGAGGCACGTCGTACTTCTTGGCGATCTTCTTTCGAAGGTCTAAGAGCATGCCATAGAGCACCTCGTCAGTCACGCCTGTGCCGCCCTGTTCGGAGTTGTCATCGAAGTCATCGTCGAAGTCGTTGTTCTCCACCACCATGAATGGCACAGGCTTCTTGATGAACTTCTTGCCGGCCTTAGTGAGTTTCAGCGAGCCATACGACTCCACTTCCTTATCGATGTAGCCATCCAGACTGGCTTGTATGAAGATGGCTTCCCACATGGTTTCCTCCACGTCGGCTCCAGCACCAAACTGTTCAAGCTTATCGTGCTTGTGGCTGAGGATGGCTTCGTTTTCCTCTCCACGCAAGATATTGATAATGTATTCCTTGCGGAAGTTCTCCTTGACTTCCAAGATTACCTGCAATGCCAGCAGGAGATTGTCCTTCTGGTCGGTCTTGACCTTCGGATGCAGACAGTTGTCGCAGTTGCCGCAATTGTCCTTGTCGTATTCCTCGCCAAAGTAGTGGAGCAGCATCTTACGACGGCACACAGAGGATTCGCAATAGGCAGCCGTCTCGCTCAGCAGATGGGTGCCAATGTCCTTCTCGGCTGGGGTCTTGTCCTTCATGAACTTCTCCAGCTTCTCGAGATCTTTGTGGCAGAAGTAGGTGATGCACATGCCCTCACCACCATCTCGTCCAGCACGGCCTGTCTCCTGATAGTAACCTTCGAGGCTCTTGGGGATGTCGTAGTGGATGACATAGCGCACGTCGGGCTTGTCGATGCCCATACCAAAGGCGATGGTCGCCACGATGACATCGACGCGCTCCATGATGAAGTCGTCCTGCGTCTCGTTGCGGTCTTTGTTGTCCATACCTGCATGGTATGCAGCCGCCTTGATGTTGTTGGCACGAAGCACTTCTGCCAAGTCTTCCACCTTCTTACGGCTCAAGCAATAGATGATGCCACTCTTGTTGGGGTGCTGCTTGATGAACTTGATGATGTCCTTCTCCACTTCTGCCGTCTTCTGACGCACCTCGTAGTAGAGGTTCTGACGGTTGAAGGAGGACTTATAGTCTTTGCATTCGAGAATGCCGAGGTTCTTCTTGATGTCGTTGCGCACCTTGTCTGTGGCTGTAGCTGTCAGCGCAATGACTGGCGCATCATAAATTCTCTCTGAAGCCTCCTTGATGGCCTCATCGGTTGGAAGCTCTGGCAATGCCATCACGGCTGGTTCATCAGCCATGCGTTCCCTAAGCGACTGATAGTCACGACGGATGGCTGGCATAATCTCCAAAAGGGCATCCACAAATCGTGAATCGAGGCGAGGGCACTTGTCAGACTTCTCCTTGATTTGCTCTTTCATCTCCGCCATGAAGGCAATGACATCAGCCAAGCCCTTCACGCTCTGTTCCATCGCCGCCAAATCCTTTTCATCCACACGGTCTGGGAACTGCTTGAAGTCCTTGTTCATCGCTTCCAGCTTCTGCTTCTTCTGACGATAAGCATCGGTCAAGCCCTTGATGATGGTCAGCCTGTCTTTTGGCAGGAAGAGTTCGATGACGGGCGCCATCGCAATCCAGTTGATGACTGGACGAATCCTGCGGTATTCTGGGCGGA
>JAEEGJ010010342.1_pt1 | contig 24367 bp, 17 predicted proteins | sample 8958761 | NCBI WGS metagenome assembly JAEEGJ01 (sample SAMN16246546, study PRJNA631951) | gut metagenome | biome: gut microbiome; feature: rumen; material: RS-attached | host: Bos | place: Iran: Karaj | collected 2018-10 | reverse complement strand
CCAGGAACTTTATCTTGTAGGGCTTCTTCGGCAGGCCCCAGGTGGAGTTGCCGCGACCGCGTATGGAGACGGAGTCGTAGCTGGTCAGCTGGTCTTCCTCGTCGACGTAGTGCAGGCGGCAGTACTTGTAGACGTCCTTGCTCGTGATGCTCCGCCCGTCGAACGTCTCGATGTAGACGGTGGGCAGGTCGGTCATCCTCGTGTACTGCGCCTTGGTGGCAATGGCCAGCAGGAGCAGGGCAACGGTCAATAGTGCAGTCCTCTTCATAGGGCTTGCTGGAGAATGGAGATGAGTGAAGCTACGTCGGCGATGTCAATCAAGCTGTCGCCGTTGAGGTCGGCAGCGTCGGGATTGGACAGCGCCGGCTTGGGGTCGATGATATGGTTGACAAGCGTGTCGAGGTCTTTGCCGTCAACCCGTCCGTTACCGTCGGCATCGCCGTTGAGGACATACAGCCGAAGGTTGTCGATGTAGAGCAGCGTGTTGTTGGCAGCACCCTGTTTGGCTGAGGTGCTGAAGCCGAGAGAAACGGTCACCGTCTCCTTGCCGCCCATGTTGAGGTCGTAGCACAGCTGCTGCCATGCATTAGGCTCTGAGGGGAAGCGGAAATCGTTACCAGCCTTGGTCCTCCTCACGCCCGTCAGCGAGGTGTTGAAGTTGTTTCCGGTTGTTACGATGACTTCTCCGTCGTTCGACATCTGGTTGGGGCACTCATAGCGCATGTCCAGCATCAGACGGTATTTGCCGGGATACAAAGAGACTCCCTGCGTGATGGCGTTACTACCCATGTCCCATGAGTTGAGAACGGTGAGCACGCGGTCGCCGCAGCCGTCGTCGATGAGCGGCTTAGAACAGCGTGCGGCATAGTTGCCGACTTTAGAAGGACTCACGCAGTATATGTCAGAGCTGTAGGGCATGGAGTACATGCGGCAATAGTTGGAGCCGTCGCTCAGACCGTTGGCTGGCGTCCAGCCGGTGACGGACAGAATGTTGGGCCATTTTGAGTTGATGGGGCTGACGGTGTTCACATAACAGGGTTTGTAAGTGCCGCTTTCTATGGTCAGACCGTTGGGATTTACCTCGCCGTAGGTCTTGTCTTCCTCGAAGTTGGCATTCTTCAGATAGGCCGACGTGACGTCCCTGTAGCCTTTCGTCTGGGGGGATTCAGCTGAGTCGGGAAACCCGTTGGCTTCCTCGACCAGAAGCTCGCCTCCCACAATTGAGACCTTCAGCACCTTCGTACTGAGAGTCACGTCCTTAGATAGCTGTTTTCCGTTGTCTACTGCATTGACGGTCAGTTTGTTGTTGCCTTTCTCAAGGTTCAGCAGGTAGATGACCGTCGGTTCTTCCAAAGCCTGCACAGCCTGCAAACCGCCGCCCTTGATGAAGAAGCGCAGCGTATTGGCCACCGAATGGTTCTCTTCGACGCCGAATAATGCCGACGAGCCTTTAGAACTGATGGTTGTGGCAGCCGTAAAGACCGGATGTCCCAACTGAGTCGTGACTCCGGTAATCTGGCATTTCTGGTCGCTGGCAAAGTTCGAGAGCAGCAGATATCCCGTCTGGTCGGGGTCGAAGACGATGGCACCGTTCCAGCCTTCTTGCGTTTCGATCTGGGTATTGAGCGTTGAGAGATTTTTTGTTCCTTCAGCGTCAATGTTCGAGTAGTAGACGATGGCGCGGCGGTCAACGATGTCGCCTTTTTTGATGGAACGGTTCTTGCTGTATGACGTATAAAGCTTGGCTGTCATAATCGAGTTGTTGTTGGCCTTCTCGCCGAAAGCTATCTGCTTGTTCTTGTCAAGATTGACGATGCCGAGGGCGTCGTCGATGTTCACCCAGGGACCGTTGATGGTGGTAGGGGTGGAGCCGTCCAGCAGTGTGTTGCCGCCAGCATAGTAGAGCGTGCGCTTTGTCTTTGTCAGTTCGTCGACGCTGATAGCCATCAGTCCGCCCTTTTCGGCGGTGATGGTAGCGTCAGCATTCGCGCGTACATAATCTAAATATACAACGGCGTTGCCCGGTGTAGAGTAGATGACGAAGCGGTTGTTGAGCGTGGCGTCGTTGGTGTTCAGTTCGCCGTTCATGGTGTAGGCGTTGCCCTGCAGGTTGTAGATGCCGCTGACGACGGGCGTAGCGTTGGTCTTTTTGCCGCTAACTTCATACCAGCCGAGGAAGTTGCCCGTGTTATTGGCGCGGAAGGGCACGATGATCTTGTTCTTGTCGACGCTGTTGGCGGCGATGTAGCCCGTGTAGCTTTGCAGACCCTTGCTCCAGGAGAAGCAGGTGAAGCGGCTGTCGGTGGCTGCGCGGACGATGTTCTGCGAGGCAAAATGCTTCGCCTCCGAATAATCGTGTGTGAAGTTGTCCCAGTTGACGAGGCGTATGTCGGCGGTGGGGAGCATCTCGTGCATGAGCCACGTCATCATGACGCGGTGGGCCTCGACGCCCATGCGGCGGGCACCCACGTCGGGGCGCAGCAGCCATGAGCCGTCGGTGGTGGTGGTCTGGCGGGCCTTGATCATCTTATAGGCCAGGTTCTCGAGCAACAGCGCCTTTGGGTCGCGCAAGAAGCAGGCGTTGGTGGAGTATGATGTAATCTGGTCGTAGAGGAAAAGGCTCCAGTCGTTGCCGTTGGGCATGGCCAGTTCGCCGTCGGCCAGTGCCAGCCAGTAGAGCACTTCCGTCATCACCTTGTCGTTGTTGTGCATCAGGGCGTTGGTCTTCCATATCTCCTTGTCGTAGAGTTTCGTTTGGAAAAGCTTCAGGGCCAGAGCGGCTTCGCCCAGCTCCTGGATAACCACGTTCTGGTAGCTGGTATGGAAGTATTTATGGTTCTGCAGCGTATAGTCGTCGTAGAGGTTTTGGCCTATGTAGAGGTCTTTTACAGTCTTCGTGTCGTAGTCGGGGTCGATGACGGTATTGTCTGTAGCATCGTCCTTCTGCGAGTAGCTGTTGATGGCAAACTCGCGCAGGCGCTGGAACCATCTCGGAGCCAGCTCGTCGTTAGGGAACAGTCCCAGCGTGGCGGCAAGGATGTCTGCCTCCCAACCATTCTCCTCAGCCTTGGTGTCGTCGGCGTAGCCCGTGGGGATGCTGCGCTCCAGCTCATAGTTGCACTCCGCCTTCAGCAGCTTGTAGATGTAGTTCTTCTGGGCGTCAGTGAGCTTGTCCCACTGGAAGAAGGCGCTGTAGGCGACGGACATCGCCCAGAGCGAGCTTTCCCAGACGGCGTCGCTGGTGGATGTCGAGCCCCAGTATTTGTTACCTGCACACACCTTCAGCTTGTTGGCCTTATGGGTGGAGTAGGCAAAAACGAGGCTCTTCTTGGCCATCGCCTCCAAATCGTCCCACTTCACTCCGGAAGGCAGCGTCACAACTTTCTTACCATATTTTACAAGGAAGGCGCATATCATCGAGAGGTCGGCGTTGGGGCGCACCCCCTTCTCGTCGTTGGCCATCGTGTTCTCGCCACGGAAGCAGCCGCAAGCCTCGCCCACGCTGTTGGGAGCGACGCAGTCCTGGAAGTCTTTCTTCAAATAGACAGCGAAGTTGGCCAGCATCTGCAGCAGGTCATGCTTCATGCTCTCCTCGCTGACAAAATCGCTGGTGATGACGCCCTCGGTAGGGCTGTCCACTTTGTCGTCGGCCCAGCTGGCGGTGAAGGCCAATACGGCCATTATGGTTAGTAGTAGTCTGTTCATAAGTTTGTCGGTGTTATTGGTTTTCAGTCGTTTACAGGCTTGTGTGCGAAATCAGGTTCATGAACTCCTGGCGGGTTTTTGCCTGGTTGAAAGCTCCGCTGAATTCGCTGGTGGTGGTGATGCTGTTCTGCTTCTCGACGCCGCGCATCTGCATGCACATGTGCTTGGCCTCGACCACCACCATGACGCCGAGGGGGTGCAGCGTCTCGTCGATACACTCGCGTATCTGCATCGTCATGCGCTCCTGCACCTGCAGGCGGTGACTGAAGATGTCGACCACGCGGGCAATCTTCGACAGTCCCGTGATGTAGCCGTTGGGGATGTAGGCCACGTGAACCTTGCCGTAGAAGGGCAGCATGTGGTGCTCGCAGAGCGAGAAGAAGTCAATGTCCTTGACAATGACCATGTGGTTGTAGTCCTCCTTGAAGAGCGCGTCGGTCAGCACCTTGCGGGCATCCATCGTGTAGCCGCGCGTCAGCACCTGCATGGCCTTCGCCACGCGCATGGGCGTTTTCAGCAGTCCGTCGCGCTCGGTGTCTTCGCCGAGCAGGGTGATAATCTGCTTGTAGTGCGATGCGAGTTCTTCAAGTCCCTCGCGGTATTCTGTTTCTGGGTTCATAGATTACTGACGGTAATTTTTCCTTTTACAATGGAGGCACCGCTGATGCCCAGCTTGCGTATGGCGTTCAGCATCTGGCGCGCTTCCTCGTAGGTGCGGTAGTTTCCCACGCGGCATATCCAGCGTGGCGAGTAGAAGTGCACGTAGATAGGCTCGTTGGGGAAGTTGTTCTTGATGGTGTTTCCTATCTGCTCAGCCTTCTGGCGGTCGGTGCGCTGGTTGCCGCCGGCAAAGGCCTGCACGCGGTAGCCGTTGATCTTGTAGCCGCCGCGCATCACCTTCTTGCTTCTGTCGATGGTGACCTCGGTGGCCGCCGTGTCGACCCTCTGCTCCAGAATCTTGGCCAGCTCCTCGCGTGCCTTCACCGAGGCGGGCTTGTTGGTGTCGAGCGTGTCAACCGACTTCTTCTCAGCCTTCTTCTCGGGCACTTTCTCTGCCTCTTTGCCGTTCACAAGGTCATCGATTTCCTTGCTCTGGCTGACGGTCACCGTTCCTTCACCTGCCTGGCCCTTCTGCTGTATGCGCTGGGTAAATGTCTGCGCATTGGCCGTCGTCAGACAGCCAATGCACAGCATTACTATGGTGACTAAGCGTCTCATCTTTGTCGGTTTCTTATTTCCAGGCGTCGATGATACCCTTGAAGTCGGCAGCCTTCAGCGAGGCACCACCGATAAGGCCACCGTCGATGTCGGGCTTTGCAAACAGTTCGGGGGCATTCGAGGCCTTGCACGAGCCTCCGTAGAGGATGGTTGTGTCGTCGGCAACAGCCTGGCCGTACTTCTCGGCAATGATTGAGCGGATGTAGGCGTGAATCTCCTCAGCCTGCTCGGCGGTGGCTGTGAGGCCGGTGCCGATGGCCCAGATGGGCTCGTAGGCGATGACGATCTTGCGGAAGTCCTCTTCGCTGAGGTTGAAGACGCTGCCCTCGAGCTCGGCCTTGACCACCTCGTTCTGCTTGCCGGCAATGCGCTCCTCCTTGCTCTCGCCGATGCAGAAGATGACCTTCAGACCCTGCTTCTGAGCCAGGATGACCTTCTCCTTCAGAATCTCGGGCGTCTCATTGTAGTATTCGCGGCGCTCGCTGTGGCCGAGGATGACGTACTGTGCACCCGTCGACTTCACCATCTCGGCGCTCACCTCACCGGTGAAGGCACCCTTCTCCTTGTCGGCGCAGTTCTCAGCACCCAGGCCGATGATGTCCTGGTCGAGGAACTGTGCGACAGATGCCAGATGGATGAACGGTGTGCAGATGACCACACCGCAGTTGGGCTTGTCAGCCTTCAATGTTTCGTTCAGCTCCTTTGCGAGAGCAATACCTTCCTGGAGATTCATGTTCATCTTCCAGTTTCCTGCAACAATTTTCTTTCTCATTTTTCTTTGTTTTATTTGGGTTGTTTTAATGGGCTTGATGGGCTTGATGGGCATCTTGGGCTTGATGGGCATCTTGGGCGTTTTGGGACTTGCGCGACTTGCGGCGCAGCCACTTGGTCCACATCCATGTGCGGTCGGCCAGCGTGAGCAGGGCCAGGGGCAGCACGAACCACAGCAGTATCAGTGTAATCTTGCGGGCCACGCTGTCGTCGGGCAGCTGGCCGAAGGGCTGCTGCTGCAGCGGCTTCAAGGTAGCGGCCTCGTCGATGACGGGCAGGTCGTTGTGGCTCCACTTGCGAATAATTGTGCCATCCTTCAGCAGCACGAGTCCGGGATTGCTCCGTATGACGGTCTTCAGCGTGATTTCGTCGGTCTGGCAGAAGGGGTATTCGGCACCCGTGGTGTCGTGCCAGCGCTCGATGTTCTGCTGTGTGCTGGCCGTCAGGCAGTAGAAGCCGTAGTCGTGGTCGCGGGCATACTCATACAGCTCGTTGATGAGGTCGAGCCGCGAGTCGTCGGCCTGCTCCAGGTGTGGCGATACCAATAGGAACACGTAGCTCGTATCGGCCAGTACGGCCTCGGTGATGTCCTCGCCGTCGCTATGCTGCTCGATGAAGAAGTCGGCATAGGGCAGGTCCTCGCCGTCCATCGTTCGCTGCCACTGTTCGCGGAGGTTGGTGCCTACATGGTAGGGACGGAAGTCGAAGGTGGGCAGGTAGTAGAGGCTCCACGCCGCAATGGCGAGGATGAACAGCGCCGAGTAGTTGATGACAATCCACTGGTTCGACTCGCTGACGAATCGGAACATCTCCTTCGGCCACATGGCCACGACGACGGCGCAGCCCAGCAGCACGATGTTCTTCCAGAACGTCTGCCAGTTGGTCAGCACCACGGCGTCGCCGAAGCAGCCGCAGTCGTGGATGGGGTTGGCGATGGCCAGCCAGAGCGTCAGCGGCGTCATCACCGCCATCATCAGTAAGATGAGTCTCGATGTCAGCCGCCGCCGAATCGCAAACAGCAGGAAGATACCGAGGCAGAACTCCGCTGCTGACAGAAGTACCGACGCCCCGAGCATCGCCCAGTCGGGCAGTCCGCCCAGGCCCATGGCCTCGAGGTAGTCGTTTATCTTATACTGCGTGCCTAAGGGGTCGACCGCCTTGACGAATCCCGACAGGATAAACGTTACGGCGAGTAGGAGCCGGCAGAGGTTGACGCACAGTTTCTTCATTTCCCACTCAGTTTGATAAGCCCGAAGACGGCGTAGTTGATGATGTCCATGTAGTTGGCGTCGATGCCTTCCGAGACGAGCGTCTCGCCGCTCAGGTCCTCGATCTCCTTGATGCGCTCAATCTTGGTCAGGATGAGGTCGGTGTACGAGCTGACGCGCATCGAGCGCCACGCCTCGTCGTAGTCGTGGTTCTTGCGCTTCATCAGCTCGAGTGCCTCGTGGGCGTGCTTGTCGTAGAGGGCCATGGCCTCGTCGTTGCTGATGTCGACGGTGTCGGCATAGCCGCGCTCCAGTTGAATCAGCCCGACGATGCCGTAATTGATGAGTGCGATGAACTCCGGCCTGATGCCTTCGCCCACGCGGCTCACCTTCTTCACCTCGAGCGACCTGATGCGCTTGGCCTTGATGAACAGCTGGTCGGTGAGGGCGGTCGGGCGTAGTATTCGCCACGAGGCCCTGTAGTCGTGCAGTTTCTTCTCGAAGAGAGCGCGACATTCGGCCACGGCCTGTTCAAATTCGGCGTTCGTCAGTTCAAACTTATCCATTTCAGGGTGCAAAGTTACGCAATTCTATTGAAATAACCAAAAGATTACAGTTCTTTCTGCTTTTTGTGGATGTAGCGGATTTTGGCGCAGAGCACGTCGAAGCGCGTCTGCAGCGAGTCGCGCCGCACGCGCGTCTTGGTCAGCATGGTCAGTTCGTCGGGCGTGGCGCGCAGCGCAGCCTTGTCCTTCTCCACCTTCTGGCGCTGGTATTCGTAGTCGTGCCTGACGGTCTGGAGTGCGCTGTCGACCACTGCCAGTTCCTCCTGCGAGCGCTTCAGCTCGATGTCCTGCTGCAGCCGCAGTGCCCGCTTGCGGGTGTCGATGGCGCTGGGGTATACCTGGCGCAGCGAGTCGATGACGATGAGTGCGCGGTCGTACTTCTGCTCGGTGAACAGCTGGTTGGCCTTCTCCAGCATCTGCTCGGCGGCCTGCTGCTTGTTGTCTTGGCAGGCGGCCATCACGACGGCTGCCAGGAGTGTTATGATGATTGTTGACTTTCTCATGTCGATGGCGTTTTTTTAGAAGCTGACGGCAAACGACAGACCGAGGGTGACGTAGTTCATCTTCTTAGCCTTCTTGTACACCTCGGGCGTCAGGTAGTTGGGCAGCGTCGACAGGTCGGCGTCGGTGAGCAGTCGGTTGCCGATGAGGCTGTAGGCCGAGCTGGTCAGTCCCTTCTTCATGTAGTGGTAGGGGTCGTAGGTCATGGTGAAGTCCTTCTTCGAGTAGTCGTAGTCGACGAAGAGCTTCCACGAGAAGTTCGACTTGTAGCGGTAGGTCAGCGAGAGTCCCGTTCCCCACGAGGTAGCGTTGCGCGAGCCCAGCGTCAGGAAGTCCCAGTCGTCGGTGAAGGTCTCGCCAGTGCTGACGGGTGCGGTGAGGAACAGCGCCTTGCCGCCGTCGTCGCTGTCCATAATCTGTCCGTCCTCGATGATCATGCCGTAGTTGATGTCCTTCACGTTACCCTCGGCGTGGCCGTCGATGTCGAGCTCCTGGGTGAACGATCGGCCAATGAGCAGCTTCGAGCCCAGCGACAGGCTGCTGGTAATCGGCAGGTTGAAGTAGAGACCGAGGCTGGCGGTGAACTCAGCCAGGTGGTCGCTCTTGACGATGCCCTCCAGGTTGGTGATGGGTGCGCCGCCGCTGTTGATTTCTTCAGCAGTGAGGTTGAAGTTAGCGGCTTTGTACAGGTCGGTAATGTCTTCTGTCCAGAGGACATTGGCATCCTCCGACGAGATGTCGGCATACTGTCCGAACGTTTTTGCCGACATTGCGCGCACGCGGAACTGTCCGCCCACGCCCACGTACTTGTTAAAGAAGTAGGCACCCTCGGCACCGACCACCGTCGCGGCGCGGAAGTCGATGTTCACTTTAAGTTCTTCCTCGTCCTTGAGAAGGTCTGCCACCTCTTCGCTGATGCCGTGTATCTCCTTGTCCTGCAAGTCGCTGAGAATGTTGAAGTCGATGTCCTTGCCGCCGATGCCCAAGCCCATCGAGATGCTGAAGAACGAGGGGTTGTCGGAGTCGAGCTCCAGGTCGTTGCGCAGCAGGCCCTTCCCCTTGAACAGGATGTCGCTGAGGGCATAGCCCAGCTCAGTCGACATGATACCGATGCCGGCTCCCGACATGACGTCGCTCACCCAGTGGCGGTTGTTCAGCACGCGCATGACGCCCGTCGCCGTCGCCACGCCGTAGCCGGCCACTGAGTACCAGGGTGAGCGCGTCAGTCCGTACTCCTTATGCAGCAGCGTGGCACCCACGAACGACGTCGCCGTGTGGCCCGAGGGCCAGGAGTTGGCCGTCGACCCGTCGGGGCGCATCTCCTTGGCGGTGTACTTGATACCGTTGACGAAGGCGGCCATGATGCCGTACGACATAGCTGCGCTGGCCATCAGACGGGGCCAGTCGCTGCGGCCCTCGACGCCGCCCAGCTTCAGGCCTACGGTCATGACGGGGCCGAAGAACTGCGTGTAGTCGTCGATGCCCGTCTTGAAGTCGGTCAGCAGTTGCGTGTTCTTCTTGCCGTTCTTGTTGTTGACGCGGAACATGGCCTTGTCGCCCTTGATGGCCCAGCCCGCCACGAACAGGGGCCCGCCGACGAAGGTCAGGTCATCCATCACGCGGTATGCCTTGGTGCCGGGATTTGTCTTCGACTTCAGGAAGTCCAGGTCGGGGCCTGCCGTCGGGGCTGTGTAGCTGAACGTCTTGTCGGTACGGACGTCCACCAGTTCGGGCTTTATTTCGGGAACTTCCAACTTGAGTGGTTTCATGTCAAAACCGCTGTCGGCTGTTGCGGTAAGTATGGCTGCCGTGCAGACTGCTGCCAGCAGAGCCAGCCTTTTTCTTGTATGCGTCATGTTTTAAAATATGAATATTTCGTTGGCAAAGTTACTAATTTTTTTTAATTCTTTGCATTCCCTCCTGATATTTTTGTAATTTTGTGCTCACTTTTTGAGCAAAGACAAAAATTAGGACATCAAGATGAAGCTATATTCAGACGAAGAACTGGCAGAAATACTAGACCAAGAGATATTCCATCAGATCAGCGCTGCCGCCGACCGCCTCGGCGTGGAGTGCTATGTTGTGGGCGGCTACGTGCGCGACATTTTCCTCGAGCGGCCCAGCAATGACATCGACGTCGTCGTTGTGGGAAAGCCTCACCCCCTGACCCCCTCTCCGACTGGCGAGGGGGAAACTCGTGTCAGCGTGGGCATTGCGGTGGCCAAGGAGCTGAAGCGCATGCTTGGCCGCAAGGCTCATCTCTCAGTTTTCAAGAACTTCGGCACGGCCCAGGTGAAAGTCTATCTATCGTCTCCCGATGGGAAGCATGGTAATGAAGCCCCCTCGGGGGCAGTAGGGGGGGCTCTATCGTCTCCCTCGGGGGCCGTAGGGGGGGCTCTCGAAGTCGAATTCGTCGGCGCACGCCGCGAGAGCTACAGCCACGACTCGCGCAAGCCCATTGTCGAGGACGGTACCTTGGAGGACGACCAGAACCGGCGCGACTTCACCATCAACGCAATGGCCATCTGCCTGAACCGCGACCGCTTCGGCGAGCTCGTCGACCCCTTCAACGGCCTGGCCGACCTCGAGGACGGCATCATCGCCACGCCCCTCGACCCCGACATCACCTTCAGCGACGACCCGCTGCGCATGATGCGCTGCATACGCTTTGCCACCCAGCTGAACTTCCAGATTGAGGACGCCACCTTCGAGGCCCTCGAGCGCATGGCCGACCGCATCCGTATTGTCAGCGGCGAGCGCATCGAGGTGGAGCTCAACAAGATCATCATGTCGCCCCATCCCAGTCGCGGTTTCGTCGACCTGCAGCGCTCGGGCCTGCTCAACATCATCCTGCCCGAGCTGGCTGCCCTCGACATCGTCGAGCAGAAGCAGGGCCGTGCCCACAAGAACAACTTCTACCATACGCTCGAGGTGCTGGAGAATGTCGCAGCCCCCCCTTCGTCCCCCGAGGGGGACACAAATGTCCTGCATGGTAATGAAGCCCCCTCGGGGGCCGTAGGGGGGGCTTTGTGGCTCCGTTGGTCTGCCCTGCTCCACGACATCGGGAAGACGCGGACGAAGCGGTGGGAGCCGGCCGTGGGCTGGACCTTCCACAACCATAATTATATCGGGGCGAAGATGGTGCCCGACATCTTCCGCCGGCTGAAGCTGCCCATGGGTGCCGAGATGAAGTACGTGCAGAAGCTCGTCGACCTGCACATGCGCCCGCAAGCCATTGCCGACAGCGAGGTCACCGACTCGGCCGTGCGCCGCCTGCTGAACGATGCCGGCGACGACATTGACGACCTGATGACGCTCTGCGAGGCCGACATCACGTCGAAGAACGAGGTGAAGAAGAAAATATTCCTCGAGAACTTCCGCATGGTGCGCGAGAAACTGGCCGACCTCAAGGTGAAGGACTACAAACGCCTGCTGCAGCCCGTCATCGACGGCAACGAGATTATGGAGCTCTTCGGCCTGCAGCCCAGCCGCGAGGTGGGCACGCTCAAGCAGTTTCTCAAGGACGCCGTGCTCGACAACCGTGTCGAGAACGAGCGCGAGCCGCTGATGCAGCTGCTCATGGAGAAAGCCCGCCAGATGGGGCTGACCGCAACGATGAAACAATAAACCACACAAATTGAACGTAAAACTACACACCCCCAAGGAGCAGGTCATCGATATGCTGAAGGAAGAACTGAAGGAGCTAAAGATTATGGAGTCGATAGAGGACTTGTTCAGGCTTGATATCCCGAATTATACGATGGACAATCAGCTGTTCCTGCTGATCCTGAAGGAAAAACGAGGCAACTGCATGCGTATGATGGGCGTCAGCGAACAGCAGATGGCACTGTTCAGCCAGCAGCGCGTCGCTGACACTCATAATCCGGAAGAGGACTCCATCATGAATGCTATGTTTGAGGAGATCAGGGCTGCCGAGGCAGTGATTAGCCAGGCCAGGAAGAAATATAACTAACTCAGCTTCCGCAAGCCGTTACTGCTTCGAAATAGTCAGTACGCCGGCTGAGAGGGCGGGGACGCTGAGGACGACGTCGCAGCCGTCGGTCTTGGGGGTGGCGTGCTTGAGGGCTACGGCCTGCTTGTTCTCCATGCTGTTGGCTACGGTCAGCGAGCCGGGGGCGTAATAGTCGAACACAGCGCCCCTGACTTCAGTCCAGTCGCCTTTCACGCGCAGCATCGCCGGCTCTTCGGTGGGGTTCACCACCTTCACAATCACGTCGGCACCGTTCTCCGACATCGTGGTGCTCACACTGAGGTCGCCCGTCTCGCCGCTGTAGGCCAGGCGGTACTTCGAGAAGTGGTCGTACCAGAGCTCGGTCACCTGGCAGTTGGGCGCCTTGAACAGGTCCTTATAGTCGAAGTTGATGAAGGCGTTGTTCCAGTCGGGCGCGTCGGTGCGGCGTATGAACAGGGCCGCAGCACCCATCGCCACCACGTCGCGCGCCTCGCACATATTGAGGAATCCGCCGGCGAAGAGGCCTGTGCGCCAGTCGATGCTGTTCAGGTTCCACTCCGAGATGAAGAGCTTGATGTTCGGGTTCGGCCCGTCGGCTATCATCCGGGCGTAGCGGTCGTACTGCTGGCCCAGACGCACGGGCCCCGTGGCGTAGCCGTTCTGCTGCTCGTAGTGGTGCAGGCTCAGGTAGTCGAAGTAGTTGCCGCTGCGACGGATGAAGTCCTCGTCCTCGCGGAATCCGCCGCAGGCTATGATCTTGATTCCAGGGTCAATCTGCCGCATCGCAGTACTGAAGTCGCGCACGCACTTCTCATAGCGGTCGATGCCCATCTCCCACATCTCGTTGTCAATCTCCCAGTACTTCACGTTGTAGGGCTCGGGGTGGCCGTTGGCGGCACGCTTGGCGCCCCATTCGTCAGTGGCGGGGGCATTGCAGTAGCGCAGCCAGTGGAGCGCATTCTGCAGAATGCTGTCGTACTCCTCGGCAGGGCGCTCGAACCTGACGCTCACCACGATGACCGGCTCGGAGCCCACCTCGCGGCAGAAGCGGATGAACTCGTCGGTGCCGAAGCAGTTCTGGTCGTAGTCGAGCCACATCCAGTGAGCCCAGCGCTCGCGCTGCTCCTGCGGGCCGACGCCCCACCTCCAGTCGTACTGCGCCACGTAGCCGCCGCCCGGCCAGCGCAGGCAGGTGGGGTGCAGCTCCTTCACGGCCTTCAGGATGTCGGGACGGAATCCGCCCAGATTCTTACCCGTCTGCGTGGTCATCGTCGCCATATCCACCTGAACCGTTCCGTCCTTCACCATGATGGCGAAGTCGCCGTCGAAACTGATTTGTGTCAGCCCGCCTAACGTGGCCCGGAATCTGCCTTCACCGTTGAACGACGGCATGAGCGTAAACTCGTATTTCTTCCAGTCCTTGCTCACCTTGCCCAGCGACTGGCGCGCCACCAGCTGGCCGTCAGCGTTGCGCAGTCCTACCAGCAGTTCGCCCTTGCCCTTGGCATAGATGCTGCCAATGTAGTTTTCACCCGCGACGATGTTCTGCGGCCCCTGGAAGATGCCGGCCTCGGTCTTGCCTGCCGTAATCTCCTGCGAATAGCGCATGTTGACGGCATCATCCTTCACCAGGCGGTAGTTGCCGCCGTTGCCGAAGGCCGTCCACTGCTGCGCCACGGCGGGAATCTTGACGTCGCCGGGCGTGCCCTCAAAGAGCGTCCTGCCGTCAGCGGCCGTCAGCCGGATGTTGCGGTAGGTGGCCTCGGTGTAGTTCACCCAGAAGGTCACGAAGTTGCGCCCGGCACGCTCCAGCCCGTCGTATGTCAGCACCTGCTGGCCGTCCCAGTAGACGGTGGCCCTGCTGCCGCGGCTCTCGATGCGCAGCTTGTGCCACGCCTGCGACTCGTTCACCTGCTCCTTCGTGGCCGGGGCCGAAGCCAGCGGCGCGAGCATGTTCATGCGCCGTCCGGGCCGGCCGCCGAAGCCCTGCGACTGGCGCACCTCCATCTGGCAGATTGAGAAGTCGGCGGTAGAGTTCTGCTGCTGCAGTGCGGCGCGTGCGGCAGCCTCGTTGGCGGCGTCAATCTGCGACTGCGTCTGCGCCGGCGTGAACGTGCGTCCCTCGTAGTACGGGTCGTGTATGCGTACGTAGTAAGGTGAGCCGTCGGCCTTGTTGCGGAAGGCGAAGCGGATGTCCATCAGTCCGCCGCTCCAGGCGCGCCGTGCCAGCTTGTAGGCGCGCCAGTTCACGTCCATCGTCAGGTCGAAGTCGCAGGTCGCGATGCTGTCGATCCTGAGCGGCTGCTCGTAGCGGGTAGGGGAGTGGAGCACCAGGTCGTCGTCCATAAACCAGCCGTCGAAGTAGCCGTCGCGCGGGGGGATGCCCGGATACTGCTCGGGCTCGAACGACCGCTCCTGAACGAGCTCCTGCCAGACGCCGTTGTTGGCCGAGAAGTAGATGTGCTCGAAGAGCTGCCCGTAGAGCATCTCGTCGATGATTCCCGAGGGCTGGCGGCTCTCGACTGCGATTTCATACTCGCGCTGGGCACTGGCTGTAGTTACTGCGGCCAGAAGTGCTGTTAAAACGAAGTGTACGGCTCTCATCATGATCTCCTTATTTTTTATGCAAAGGTAAACATTTTTTTCCATATTTCCAAATTTTGGCGCAACTTTTTGCTCCTTTTTCTCAACAAAGTTGAGGAGTTCTTCGCAAGCGTCAGCCGCCGCCTGACGACAGCGAGGTGGCCCCTCATGACAGCGAGGTGGCGCGCGGGGGCCACTGGAAAATCACAAATTTACATTTTGGTGAATCGCCGGAAAGCCCTGTATTTATAGGGCAACGAGGCGGCGCGTCACGGAGAAACTTACAAATTTACAATTTACATTTTTGTTCTTCCAAGTCAGAAGGAAAAGATTTTAAAGTATATATATTATTATAATAATATATATACTTTACCTTTCTGCTACTCCTTCCTTACCCCTCATCTCCTTACTCCACATCTCCTCGAAGTGGAGCGAATGCGAAACCAAAAATGTAAATTGTAAATTGTAAAAATCGCCGCTATCCCCGATAAATACAGGGGAAAGCGGCGATTTTTGCACGAAAATGAAAATGTAAGTTTCCTACCCCCACATTTCCCCTCCTGAGTCAGGAGGGGCTAGGGGTGGTCTGAACAAGCGCGTGAGCAGGGCTGGCTGCACTGGACGAGAGCGCAAATTTGCGCCCTCGTAAAAACGACTCGGCAGGAGAATGTACGTGGTTCCAACTTTGGATTGACATTCAGTTTATCTTGCCGTGGTTAACGGGCTTTAATTTCAGCCCGTTGACTGCCGACGGGCGATCCTCCCAAAGAGCAAAGTTCAACCGAACCAGATTTGGATTGGTTTCGTACCCAGAGTACTGCTTAACGGATGCAATTTTTCATTGGTTACCGTGCCTCAACCCACATTCTCCATTTTCCCCTCCTGAATCAGGAAAGGCTACGGGTAGGCGAGCTTGCTCGGGAATGGGGCCAGGGGTGGTCTGAACAAGCGCATGAGCAGAGCTGGCTGCACTGGATGCGGGCGCAAATTTGCGCTGGGACCTTAAATCCTCACGCATCGCACACAAATTCTTACCAAGAGATTTCGTGGCAGATTGCTGCTGATTTATGGTTCAGAAGTCCTGTTTACTGCGCCGCTCGGCGAAAATCGTAGCCAATGTTCCATGTTTTAGAACTTTTTAACGCCGCTGGAGAACCATCTTTCGTGGATTTTTCGTATCTTTGCAGAAAATATCAAACCAAAAACTTAGAACAATTATGAAGCAAAGATTATTCATTTTACTCATCGCGCTCCTCGCCATCGTTACCGGGGCGAAGGCGCAAAAGATTGATCCAATCGACACGAAACCAACCTTGACGCTGGAAATGTATTCTGGCGAGAAACTTACAAAAGAACAGATTATCGTTGCGAAGTTCATCGCCAAAAAAGCGGAGCTCACAGTAAAGGCAAATTTGCTTGATAATACCGACATGTTCTTTCAAGACGAAAAGACGTTGTTCTCTATTGGTAATGGCAAACTCAACCTTGGCACGGTGGTCGTACCAACTGACGTGACATGGGAGTATAACATCAAGCCGATATCGCTTAGTAAGACAGATACGCGGCTGCTGGCGGAAGCCGGTATAACGGGTACCTATGCTTATATAGCTCTGAACATCTCAGTGACTATAAACAAGACAAACTTCACCGACGAAACCTTCCGCACGTACGTTAGTGAGAATTTCGACAAGAACATCAACAATAAAGGCCGCCTCACGGAGGCGGAGGCTAATGCCGTCAAGGAGATTGCTGTAAGCGAGAAGGGGATTACCAGCCTCAAGGGCGTCGAGTACTTTACGAAGCTGACGAAGCTGAATTGTTACCACAACCAGCTGACCTCGCTTGACGTGTCGAAGAACACGGCGCTGACATATCTGCGTTGCGACGGGAACCAGCTGACATCCCTTGACGTGTCGAATAACACGGCGTTGAAAGAACTGTATTGCAACTACAACCAGCTGACTTCCCTTGACGTGTCGGAGAACACGGCGCTGACATCTCTGAATTGCTCTGATAACCAGCTGACTTCCCTCGACGTGTCGAAGAACACGGCGCTGACATCTCTATATTGCTCCAAAAACCAGCTAACTGAGCTTGACGTGTCGGGACGTATTGCTCTGACTGAATTCTCTTTCTCCGGCAACAGTCCACTGACCTCGCTTGACGCGTCGGGGTGTGTATCATTGGAAAGCCTAAGTTGTAACAATAATGGTATCGACCAACTGACAACGCTTAATGTGTCGGGCTGTACATCGCTGAAAAAATTGTATTGTCATTATCTACAGCTAACAACACTTGATGTATCAGGCTGCACGGCACTTGATTATCTGAATTGCGACAACAACCAGTTGTCCACCATTGATGTTTCGACCAATACTGCACTTGAATATCTGTATTGTAATGATAATCAATTAACCACAATCGACGTGTCGAACAACTCAGTGTTGAGAGGGATAGATTGCACCCAAAACCGGATTAGAGGGACAGCTATGACCACGCTAGTCGAAAGCCTGCCAGGCGATAAAACGGATGCTGTAATGTGGGTTTACCAAGAACCAGAGGGCAATTTGATGACTCCGCAACAGGTGGCGGTAGCTACAGGCAAAGGCTGGAAAGTCAAAAAACACGACGGCTCCAACTGGGTGGACTACCTCGGCGAATCAGTACCCGCCGACGCGAACGGTGACGGCGAGGTGACGGCAGCCGACGTGGAGACCATCAGCGACTATATTCTCGGTCGGCTGGCGCCCGGCTCGTGGTTCGACGAGGAATCGGCCGACGTGGTCGACGACGGCGTGGTCGACATTCAGGACCTGACGCAGCTGATCAAGCTGCTCATGAAAAATGTGTCGTACCTGCAATGCCCTGACGACCACCATCCCCACGCAATAGACCTCGGGCTGCCCAGTGGCACGAAGTGGGCCTGCTGCAACGTGGGTGCAACGACGCCTGAGGACTATGGCGGCCACTACGCCTGGGGTGAGACGGAAAAGAAAGACTATTATGATTGGAATACATACATCTATTGCGAAGGCACGCAGGAAACTTGTCAAGACATCGGCACTGACATTGCTGGCACCAAGTATGATGTGGCGTACGTGAATTGGGGCAGCAACTGGGCGATGCCAAGTTATGAGCAATTTCAGGAACTCACAAGTTATATTACAAACGAATGGACGACCCAGAACGGTGTAAACGGCCAACTTTTCACAGCTTCTAACGGCGCCACACTGTTCCTTCCTGCCTCAGGTGGCTATTGGCCCGGCAGTTTGGATAACGAGGGCAGTTGGGGCTACTATTGGTCGTCTTCGTTCTTAGATGATGATCTTTATCCGCACTACGCTAGGAATCTTCATTTCTTAAAAGGCAGTCTATTTTATGGTAGCTGCAGCTATGTATTAGGCTTTTCCGTCCGTCCTGTGCAGAAGTAGCTACAGAAACTTTTCCTAATTTTGCAGCGTCAGAAATGACTATCCGGTAATTCCGAGGGGAACAAGCCTTTATCGACACTACTTCATTTGAAAGCTATCTTCGGGTAGCTTTTATTTTGGCAATTATATAGGGTTTGACCCCAAATAATCAGTTATACATATAAAAGTTCAGCTTGCGCAGGACTTTTTTCGTATCTTTGCTATAGTTTGAAAAACGAGAGCAAAATGTGATTGATTTCTCACAGTTCGACAGCCCGCGGTTTTTTTCGACCAGATAAAGGATATAACGAAAGAAACGTGCAGAATAATTTGAATTTTTCTATCAATATTTCTATATTACCCATAACAAAAGAAAGAAAACATGAAACGAGTATTTATTGACATGGACAATGTGCTGGTGGACTTCCAGTCGGGACTCGACCAGGTGAGTGAAGAGATTAAGAAAGAATATGCTGGCAGTCTGGATGAGATTCCGGGCTTGTTCGCCAAGATGAAGCCGGTGGAGGGGGCCATTGAGGCCGTTTATGAGTTGCGGAAGCATTACGACCTGTTTATTCTCTCCACGGCGCCGTGGAAGAATCCGTCGGCGTGGTCGGACAAGGTGGAGTGGGTGACGAAGTACCTTAATGACGTGTTCCACAAGCGGCTCATCATCTCGCACCACAAGGACCTCTGCCAGGGTGACTATCTGATAGACGACCGTGAGAATAACGGAGCCAGCGAGTTTGCCGGAGAATGGATTAAGTTCGGCTCAGAGCAGTTTCCCAACTGGGAGAGTGTGCTCCGATATCTGCTGCCAGAGAAGAAGGAATAATAAATAGCAGAAATCAATAAGAAGAGTGTTTCTTGACCTTGTTCAGCCCCCCCCGATTCCCCTCCTGAAGTCAGAGGAGAATTGGGGAGTCCTTTGAAAAAGGCCGTGTTATTCCGTGCGAAGTAATCAGGCGTTCTCCTTCAGTAAGGTTTCCATAAACTCCTTCAACTTAAGAACTAACAGTTGAGGGAAAGTGATGCTGCGAAGGACTTCGAAGTGAGAATCGTCGGAAACGATGTAGGTGGCTCCTGCAGCAAAGGCGCAGTCAACGAATTTATTGTCGTCGGGGTCGGCAGTAATAAGATTCCAGTGGAAGTAAGTGTTTACCTGTTCAACGTTCTCACTTTTTACAATGAGGTCCACAATATTTTTAGCCAAGCTTGGCGTAGTCTTCTGTGCAATAATCTCCTCGTACGATTTTCCTATTTGGCATATTTGTACGGTGTGCGAAGGTGCTCTTTCAGAATGGCTTCGTTCTTCTCGTTGTCCCATTTGCCCTCAGCCCAGAGCTGGTCCATCTCTTCGTCAATCTTGCGAGCATAGTAGTCGCAAACCACTTTGCGGAGTTCGCTAAGCTCCTTCTCGGTTTTGATGCGTCCCAGAAGTTGCAGAAAATCCCTCTGCGCTGCATTGAGTCCTACGTTCTGTTCCATTGCTTTCTGTATTTGTTCTTGGCCGCAAAATTAGTGTTTTTTCTGTGATATCTCCAAATAATCACGCCCTTTTTTCTAACTTCAGCCGCGTCCTTTGATAAAAGGCCGTGTTATTCCGTGCCAAAAGAATTCGTGTCGTCGTGTCTGGTTAAGGTATGGCGATGACGGGCGTTTCCCCGAAAAATCGTCATAAAGTGCAAAAAAGTTATAAAGAGTTACGCGCGTAATACATCTTTTTTGTACCTTTGCAGTCTGTAAGTAAAGGTAAAAGGGTAAAAAGGTAAAAGGATAAAAGAGTCAAAAGGTAAAAAATTAAATAGTTTAAAGAAACGACATTATGAAAAGGAACAAGTTTTTAATGATTGCGGCCTCTGCGCTGCTGCTTGCCTCGTGTGGAGGCGGCGGTGGCGGACGCCCGGAATTCGGTGACAACGAGTACCCCGTACTGGAGGTAGGTACCAGCAGCGCTTCGTCGCAGGCTACCTATCCCGCCTCCATCAAGGGTGTGCAGGACGTGCAGATCTCGCCGAAAGTTTCAGGATTCATTACTCGCATCAACGTGAAGGAAGGCCAGAACGTGGGTGCGGGACAGGTGCTCTTCGTCATCGACAATGCCACGTATCAGGCGCAGGTGCGCCAGATGCAGGCTGCCGTCAACACGGCGCAGGCCGCCTGCAACACGTCGAAGCTCTCGTACGAGAACTCGCAGAAACTGTATGAGAACAAGGTCATCGGCGACTTCGAGCTGCAGTCGGCTACCAATGCCTACGAGAGTGCGAAGGCCCAGCTGGCCCAGGCTCAGGCCGGTCTGGCCTCTGCCAAGGAGACGCTGAGCTTCTGCTACGTGAAGAGCCCGGCTGCCGGCGTGGTGGGCACGCTGCCGCTGAAGGTGGGCGCGCTGGTGAGTGCTGCCTCCGTGCTGACCACGGTGTCGAACATCTCGTCGATGGAAGTCTACTTCTCGATGACCGAGAAGGACGCCCTCGACATGTCGAAGAGTGGCGACGGCCTGTCGGCCCTGCCCTCGGTGCAGCTGCAGCTGGCCGACGGCACCATGTACGGCCACGAGGGTAAGGTGACGAAGATGAGCGGCGTCATCGACGCTGCCACGGGTACGGTGCAGATGATTGCCGTGTTCCCCAACCCCGAGCGCCTGCTGAAGAGCGGCGGCTCAGGCTCCATCGTCATTCCCCACCACAACTCGTCGGCCATCGTCATCCCGCAGGCCTGCGTGATGGAGGTGCAGAACAAGAAGTTCGTCTACACGCTGGGCAAGGACAACAAGGTGGTGTATACCGAGATTAAGGTGGCTCCGCAGAACGACGGCAAGAACTACGTCGTGACCGACGGCCTGAAGGTGGGCGACAAGTACGTGACCAACGGCATCACGAAGCTCTCTGACCAGATGGAGATTGTGCCCATCACGCCCGAGCGCTACCAGCAGAAGATTCAGGAGCAGGCCAAGTCCATGACTGCCGGCGACATCGTTAACGCAATGAAAAAGTGATTATTTGAGTAGTAAAGGGAGTAAGTAGTAAAGGGAGTAAGTAGAATAGACTATGACGCAGAGCTTCAAGGAAATATATGCATGGCAAAGGGCACACGCTTTTGTCGTTAGTGTCTATCAGACCACGAAGAGCTTTCCGGACTATGAACGTTTTGGGCTCTGTTCACAGTTCCAGCGTTCCGCAGTATCTATAGCTGCCAACATTGCAGAGGGTTATCGCAAGGATGGTATGTCTGACAAGTTGCGTTTCCTGAACATTGCACAAGGAAGTCTTGAAGAATGCAGGTATTATATACTTCTCTCTTACGATCTCAACTACATCAATTTAGACACTTATAATAATATGAATGCGAGTATCGAGGAAACGAGTAAGTTGCTAAATGCCTATTACCGAGGCATAAAAGAAAGGAATGTGCTATAGCAGGACTATCCTACTTACTCCTCAACTCCTTACTCCACAACTCCTAAAAAAGAAATATGACTTTTACAAACTTTATCAAGCGCCCGGTACTGTCGACGGTGATCTCTATACTCATCGTCCTGCTGGGTTTCATCGGACTGGTGTCGCTGCCTATTGAGCAGTACCCCGACATCGCGCCGCCTACGGTCGTGGTGTTCACCAGCTATCCAGGTGCCGATGCCGAGACGGTAAAGAACTCCGTCATCACGCCGCTCGAGGAGAGTATCAACGGTGTGGAAGGAATGGACTACATCTCGTCGACGGCATCGTCAGGCTCTGCCAGCCTCTCCATTCTGTTCCGCCAGGGACTGAACGCCGATATGTGTGCCGTCAACGTGCAGAACCGCGTGCAGCAGGCGCAGGCCCTGCTGCCGGCTGAGGTGACGCGCATCGGCGTGACCGTCATGAAGCGCCAGACGTCGCAGGTGATGATGTTCACGCTGACGAGTGACGGCCGCTACGACGATGAGTTCCTGACGAACTATAACAACATCAACATCATTCCCGCCATCAAGCGTATTCAGGGCGTGGGCGACGTGCAGTCGCCGGGTGTGAAGACCTACTCGATGCGTATCTGGCTGAAGCCCGAGGTGATGAAGCAGTACAACCTGATGCCCTCGGACATCAGCGCCGTGCTGGCCGAGCAGAACATCGAGGCCGCCCCGGGTAACTTCGGACAGGAGTCGGACGTGGCCTATGAGTACGCCATGCGCTACACCGGCCGCCTGAAGACCGAAGAGGAGTTCGGCAACATCATCATATCGAGCGACGCCAACGGCCAGACGCTGAAGCTGAGGGACGTGGCGAAGATTGAGCTCGGCGGACTGCAGTACACGGTGTCGATGAAGAACAACAACATCCCGTCGGTGATGGGTATGGTGCAGCAGGTGGCCGGCTCGAACGCCAACGAGATTGCCAAGCAGGTGAAGGCCGAGCTCGAGGAGCAGGCCAAGCTCTTCCCTCCGGGCATGTTCTATAAGATCAACTACGACGTGACGGAGTTCCTCTACGCCTCTATCGAGGAGGTGGTATTCACGCTGCTGTTCACGCTGGTGCTGGTGTTCATCGTCATCTACGTGTTCCTGCAGGACTGGCGCTCGACGCTCATCCCGCTGATTGCCGTGCCGGTGTCGCTGATTGGTACGTTCTTCTTCCTGAACGTCTTCGGCTTCTCCATCAACCTGCTGACGCTGTCGGCCCTGCTGCTGGCTATTGCCATCGTGGTCGACGATGCCATCGTGGTGGTCGAGGCCGTGCACGCCAAGCTCGACCAGGGCTACAAGTCGACGCTGACGGCAAGTATCGACGCCATGAACGAGATTTCGGGTGCCATCATATCGATTACGCTGGTGATGGCCTCGGTGTTCATCCCCGTGTCGTTCATCGGCGGCACGACGGGTACGTTCTACCGTGAGTTCGGTGTGACGATGGCCGTCTCGATCTTCATCTCGGCCCTGAACGCCCTGACGCTGTCGCCAGCCCTGTGTGCCATCTTCTTGAAGCCGCACGACAAGGAGGGCCACGAGCGCAAGATGTCGCGCATCGACCGATTCCACGCCTCGTTCAACACGGCCTACGAGTCGGTGCTGGGCAAGTATAAGCGGGCCGTCGAGAAGCTGGTGCGCAAGCCGATAGCCATCGGTATTGCCGTCGTCGTCGGTATTGCCATCCTGGCTACGACCATGCTGACCACGAAGACCGGACTGGTGCCCGACGAGGATACCGGTACGCTGTTCTGTACCATCAGCATGCCACCGGCAACGTCGGTGGCCCGCACCCGCCAGATTATCAATGAGGTGGACTCGATACTGGCTGCCGACCCCGCCATCCAGAGCCGTGAGCAGATTCAGGGCTACAACTTCATTGCCGGTGCCGGTTCCGACCAGGCAACGTTCATCCTGAAGCTGAAGCCGTTCAAGGAGCGCCAGAAGGGCTTCTGGTGGAAGCTCAGCGGACTGTGGCAGGGCGACGGTATCTACCGCTTCTTCCTGAACCCGATGGAGGCCAATGGCGTCGTCGCACAGATATTCATCAAGACGGCCCACATCAAGGATGCCTCCATCCTGGCCTTCTCGCCGCCTATGATTCCCGGCTTCTCGGCCAACTCGGGTGTGTCGATCGTGATGCAGGACCGTACGGGCGGCTCGCTCAACAGGTTCTTCGACATCACCAAGGAGTTCATCGCCGGACTGAACAAGCGCCCGGAGTTCCAGATGGCACAGACATCGTATAACCCAAGCTACCCGCAGTACATGATCCACGTCGACGTGGCCAAGTGTAAGCAGGCGGGCATATCGCCCCAGACGGTGCTCGGGACGCTGCAGGGCTACTACGGCGGACTCTACGCCTCGAACTTCAACGCCTACGGTAAGCTCTACCGCGTGATGGTGCAGGGCTCGCCCGAGACGCGTATGACGCCCGAGTCGCTGAACAGCGTCTATGTGCGCACGCCGAAGGGCATGTCGCCCGTCCAGGAGTTCTGTAACCTTGAGCGCGTTTACGGTCCGACGAACATCACCCGCTTCAACCTGTTCACCAGTATCAACGTGACGGGAACCGTCGCCGACGGCTACTCCACCGGTGAGGCCATCAAGGCCGCCCAGGAGGTGGCCGACGAGGTGCTGCCCGTGGGCTACAGCTACGACTATCAGGGCCTGACGCGTGAGGAGGCCAAGGCCTCGAACTCGACGGCGCTGATCTTCGTGCTCTGCTTCATCTTCATCTACCTCATCCTGTCGGCACAGTACGAGTCGTACATCCTGCCGCTGGCTGTGGTGCTCTCCGTGCCGTTCGGACTGGCAGGCTGCTTCCTGTTCACGATGCTCTTCGGCCACGCCAACGACATCTACATGCAGATTTCGCTCATCATGCTGATCGGTCTGCTGGCCAAGAACGCCATCCTGATTGTGCAGTTCGCCCTTGAGCGCCGCCGTCTGGGTATGGCCGTCTCGTGGTCGGCCGTGCTGGGTGCTGCCGC
>JAEEGJ010010339.1_pt1 | contig 24382 bp, 25 predicted proteins | sample 8958761 | NCBI WGS metagenome assembly JAEEGJ01 (sample SAMN16246546, study PRJNA631951) | gut metagenome | biome: gut microbiome; feature: rumen; material: RS-attached | host: Bos | place: Iran: Karaj | collected 2018-10 | reverse complement strand
GACATCGGTTCCGGTAGCTGTGACGAAATAACCTTTGGGTTGAGACGAAAGACGTGGTTCGACAGGCTCACCAACCTTGACGAAAGACGAGAGATTTTTTTGAAGCATATGAACCTTTACTTTGTCATCCTGAGTGAAGCAACGAAGTTGCGAAATCGAAGGATCTAGTTTGTTGATTTTATAGTTTGCGATATGACGCTAGCGGCGGTTTGAAGTTGCTCGTGCGTGTGCGTGGCCATCAGGCTTGCGCGTAGGCGGGCTTGGCCCTTGGCGACGGTGGGATAACGGATTGCTGGGATGAGTATTCCCGCATCTTGGAGTGCGGCGGATATCTTTAGTGCGCGGGCTTCGTCACCGATAACAATCGGAACAATCGCAGACGGAGACTGTACAACATTCACGCTTTCGTGCTGCAAGGCTTCGCAGAAAAATTTCACGTTTTCGCGTAGGCTTTGAACGCGTTCAGGGTGAGTGTCGATGTAGCGCAAGTTATTGCTGGCTGCGGCGGCAACGGCAGGGGCCATCGCCGTCGTGAAGATAAAGCTGCGGGACCTGTTGCGGAGGAAATCAATCAGTTGCTGTTTGCCCGCCACGAAGCCGCCTTCGGCGGCGACGGCTTTGCTCAATGTGCCGACGGTTACGTCGGCGTGAGCGCAGCCGTAGTGCTCGGCAAGTCCGCGCCCGGTCTTGCCGAGCACGCCCGTGGCGTGCGCCTCGTCAATCATCAAGAGGCATTCGCTTTCTTTCGCTAAACGCAGAAGTTCCGGCAGATTCGCAAGGTCGCCATCCATGCTGAAAACAGCGTCGGTTACGATGAGGCCGCGGAAAGCAGTGGCCGTGCCGTTTTCCGCGTGCATTTCACGTGTGCTAAATTCTGCTTTGGCCGCCAAAATCACGCGTTTCAAATCCGCCATGTCGTTATGTTTATAGACAAAGCATTTGGCTCGCGACAACCTAATTCCGTCAATAATGCTTGCGTGGTTCAGTTCATCGCTAAAGATAAAGTCATTTTTTCCGCACAAAGCCGAAATCGTGCCGACATTTGCCATGTAGCCTGTATTGAACGTAATGGCGGATTCTTCGCCCTTGAATTTTGCGATAAATTCTTCCAGTTCCTGATGTATAGTCTTGTTGCCTGTCGTAAGGCGAGCACCTCCGCTCCCTGTGCCCCATTCCAGAACAGCTTGGGCCATAGCCTGCTTGAGTTCGCCGACGTTCGCCAAATCCAGGTACGAATTGGAAGCTAACAGAATCTGTTCCTGCGAAGCTCCATTGGGCATGCGGATTTTTACGCGAGACGATTCTGGCGATTCCATCAGGCGCATGGTGCGGTAAGTGTTATTCGCGCGCGCAGTCTCTAACGCATCTCTTGTAAATAAGTCTAAAATTTTCTCTTTCATGCTAATTTTCTCTGGATCCCGTTCGAAGCTTCGCTTCTCCAGGATGACTTGTTACGAAGCACTCAACCATTTTCCTTCGGTTCTCCGCTCAGGATGGCAATCTAGCCTTTCTATTTCTCATTGGATCCTATCGCTCCCTATGGTCGCTCCAGGATGACACGGAGCAACATCCACTAATACCTTTTTCTTCTGCAAGTACTCGATGCATTCTTCAGCACTTGCCTTGCGTGAATCAAACAAGAAAATGCGGCCTCCGTTTTCGTCGCCCATTTCCTTCATCTTCATGATGCGCACATAGCCGAGTTCTTTACTTGCGACATAACCTGTCACGTAATTCGGGTCATCGCTCACGCAGAATTCAGCCACCATTCCCGGAGCGTTTGCTACTTTGGTCGCAAGAACAATCGCTTCGTTAAAGTGATTCTTGCAACTATCGACCACACTAGAATGTAAAGCGTCCATGTAAGTCGCACGCACGCCGCGTTCGTGATTCGGTTCCAGGCGCTTTCCCGTCGCAATGTCGTACAACATTGCACCACGCATCGGAAAAGTCGCCCGCAAAAGTTCTGGCAAATTTGCGGCGAAGTTTTGAAGGCAGGCATTTTCACTCGTTCCCTTCGGCACGCTCAGGGAACTTTCTTTATGAACATCCATCACAGCTTTACTAACTAGTCCAAAAGCCTTCTCCAGTCCTTCCTGCCACGTTTCGACATCTATTCGCGTTACTGACAACGCTTTCAAAATCTGGATATCGCTTTCGTGAACCTTTTCGATTTTCACATTGATAAAATCCGGGTCGCCTTTGGAGTGTGTCATCGCACGGCGTACCATCGCCGAACACACCGCTTCCACGGAATCACGACTAACAATGCGTTCTGCACCTGAAATATGCTGTTCGTGGGAATTTTCACCTTCGCCCACATGCTGCGAAGCCCGCATTTTTAAACTGTAGTAATCCATAAGAGCCTGCATTTTTGTGCCACAATTTAGAAAAAAGCCTTATTCATTTTCATCGAAATGAATATATTTTTGTTGATATCGGGAGCTTTTTTTTCGGAAATAATTATGAGCAATTACAAAAAATTTATAGCAGACTTTCCTGTGAACTCTGCGGAGTTTTTCTCAGCTATAACTTATGCTACGACTGAATTGTACATTTCGATGCATGTGCTCGATCTTGAAAATATGACCGCGTTCCCTATCAAGACTAATGAATTCATCGATAAGTTTATGAAAGGCGGCAACACGCTACAAGAAAGTCTTACCAATATCATGGTGAACCTTGCGTGCCCAGAAAGTGTTAGATCCATCAAGATCTTTACGACCCTTTCAACGTTGCCAGAACGCATGAAAAACGCAAATGTTATTTCAGAAATTTTTCATGGAAAGATTCACGGCTGGAGCAAGGCAATGTTTGTACGCATTGGCGATGAAAAGTCCCTACGTCGAGTCCTGTACCTTGTCGAAAATGTGAATGCACAAATGACAAAGTTGGAACAAGAGAAAGAACTCTTGGAGCAGAATCGCAAACAACAAAATATGATCAATGCTCTCATGAACGGATATGACTCCGTTGTCGGGGTTGATTTTGTAACTGAAAAGGTGGAATTTTTCCGCGTTAGCGATCGAATCAAAAATGTACTTAGCTTCATGAATGAACCGCCTCTGTTCAAGGCTCTTGTTGAAAAACTTATCAATACGTCTGTTCATGAAGAGGATCGGGATAGTGTTCGGAAAGTGGCTGATGAGTCCTATATTAAAGAATACTTGCACGTCGGTGGCAGTTTATCAAAAATATTTCACAATGAACTCGGTCATTATGTTGAAATGAAGGTTGTGCGGACTGGCGAAGAAACAACGGTATTCGGCTTTACCGATAAAAATAGCGAAATTACGGAAATAAACGATAAAATCTACAAGGATTCGTTGACACAAGTGATGAACCGTAAGTATTTTGATGATAAACTATCAACACGTAATTGCCAAGCTGTTGTAATGGCGGATATTGACTTTTTCAAAGATGTTAATGACAATTACGGCCACCAGTGTGGTGACGCGGCCCTTGCTGCCGTGGCATCGATATTGAGTTCATCTGTTCGTAGCTTGGATCGCGTAGTACGTTATGGTGGCGACGAATTCTTAATTGCGTTCAAGGAAATCAGTCATGAAGTGCTGAAAATCAGACTTGAACAGATGCGTTCTATGGCCGAAAAAATTAAACTGCAAGATTACCCGAATGTACAGTTGACGATGAGCTTTGGCGGAACATTTGGAGACGGGAACGTTTCAGACATGCTCTCTTTTGCAGACAAGGCTCTCTACGCATCCAAGAAAAAACGGAACTGCGTGACCTTAGTTCCGTTTGAATAAAAAAATAAGTTGTATTTACTCGTGGAATTCGTCTTCGCCTTCTACGACTGGCGCGGGTTCGCATTTGCCGATAAGTTTTATGGCTTCGCAAATACGGTCAATTTCAGAATCGGTCGTAATGAGTGGCGGCATCGCATAGACGTAATTGCAGAAAGGCCTGAGCCACACGCCAGTTTCGCGAATCACGTGCAAAATATCGTCTGCACTCGGTTTCGCCTTGAGTTCCAAGACTCCGATAGCACCTAGAACACGCACATCTGCCGCATTTTCGAGCGAACGGAGCGGCTCCAGGTTGGCTCGGAGGCGAGCTTCGATTCGAACGACTTCACCGGCATAATCGCGGTTTTCGAACAGCGTAAGTGAAGCGATTCCTGCGGCACACGCAAGCGGGTTCGCCATGTAAGTGGGGCCGTGCATAAACGCAGGGATTTTGCTATTCGTGATTGTCTCAGCGACTCTTTCTGACGCAACGCAGGCCGCCATCGTGATGCTTCCGCCCGTGAGAGCCTTGCCGATGCACATAATGTCTGGCTTGATAAAATCGGCATTTCTCCCTTCGCGGTCAAAGTTTACACATTTCCCGTCGATATTCGCAGTATGCATCATCGCAAATCGCGGACCCGTGCGGTAAAAGCCCGAAGCGATTTCGTCCAAAATAAGCAGAATGCCGTAACGGTCGCAAAGTTCGCGAAGAGATTTCAGATAACCCGCATTGTAAAGCCACATACCGTTTCCGCCTTGGAAAACGGGTTCGCAAATTACGGCGGCGATTTCATCTTTATGCTCTTCAACGACTTGCTCCATTGATGTAAAATCGCTATCGTCCCACGCACTGTCAAAACGGCAGTTCGGGCGTTCAGCAAAGTAATGGTGCGGCATGATTCCGCGGAAAAGCGTATGCATTCCGTCAGGATCGCTAAGAGCCATCGCCCCTGCGGTATCGCCGTGGTAGCCGCCCTTCAAGGCGACTAACTTGCAACGCTCCGGATGACCGAGGGAATATTGGTATTGCACAGCCATCTTGGCGGCACATTCCACTGCAATGCTTCCCGAATCTGCGAAGAAAATCTTATTCAAGCCTTCGGGCAAAAAATTCACCAACTTTTCGCCCAACTCAATCGCGGGTTCGTGCGTAAAGCCGCCGAACATCACGTGGCACATTTTTTCGCTCTGCTTCTGAATCGCCTCGACGATTTCAGGGGCGTTATGCCCGTGTGCCATGCACCACCAACTCGATACTGCATCGATTAATTTCAGACCATCGGCCGTTTCTATCGTCGTTCCATGAGCGGATTTAGCAAGGAACCGGGCCGGAGTATTTTTCAGCGCCGCATACGGGTGCCACAAATGCTCATTATCAAAATCAAGTAGCTTTTTCATTTGCGGCCAAATATAGAAAATTCCTATATCATGCTGATTTTTTTTATTATTCCTCGTGAAGATGATGTTTGCAAAAAACATGTTTCTGAAAAAATGGGGTAAATGTGCTCAAGATCGAAGCCTACAGCGAAAAGTACATCAATGATGCGATTGAAATATGGAACGATATTGTTGAAGACGGTATTGCGTTCCCGCAAATGGAATTGCTGAATTCGCAGACGGGAGACGAATTTTTCAAGTCGCAGTCGTTTACGGGCGTTGCCATCGATGCGGACTCCGGCGAGGTTGTGGGGCTGTACATTCTCCATCCGAACAACGTTGGGCGTTGCGGTCACATTTCAAACGCAAGTTACGCCGTCAAGAAAAACAAACGCGGCATGCACATCGGCGAATTTCTCGTGAAGGATTGCCTTGTTAAAGCAAAGGAAATCGGCTTTAGAATTTTGCAGTTTAACGCGGTTGTCGCGACAAACACATCTGCACTGAAGTTGTACAAAAAGCTAGGCTTTACGCAGCTCGGTGTGATACCCAAGGGCTTCTTGCTTAAGGACGAAAATTACGAGGATATCATCCCGCATTATATTGAACTGTAGCGATTACAGTGCGCTGTCGAGTGCCATCATGAGCGTGAAACCGACTGCGAATAAAATCGTTCCTGCGTCAAAGTGGTCGCCTTCGCTCACTTCGGGGAGCATTTCTTCGACAACAACGTAAATCATTGCACCTGCGGCAAACGAGAGCAGGTAAGGCATGAACGGCGAAAGAATTTCGGCAGCGATTAAGGTAATCAAGGCACCAATGGGTTCGACGGCTCCGGAGAGTGCCCCAAGTGCGAATGCTTTTTTGCGTGTTGTGCCTTCGGCTTTTAGCGGAAGCGAGACAACAGCTCCTTCGGGGAAGTTTTGTATGGCGATACCGATGGAAAGTGCGAACGCCGCCGAGAGCGTGATGGCGACGTTCCCGGAAAGCCAACCTGCGAAAACGATGCCGACGGCCATACCTTCGGGGAGGTTGTGGAGTGTCACGGCGAGCGTGAGCATCGTTGTGCGTTTGAGTTTTGCTCTTGGGCCTTCGGGCGTTTTGCTGCCCAAGTGCAAATGCGGTGTGATTTTGTCCAAAATGAATAAGAACAAAATGCCAGCCCAGAATCCGACTGCGGCGGGTGCGAATGCTAATTTGCCCAAATGTTCGCTTGCCTCGATTGCCGGGAGGAGCAAGCTCCAGACGGATGCCGCCACCATGACGCCAGCAGCAAAGGCGAGGAGTCCGCGTTTGAGGTTCTGCTTCATCTGACCGCGGACAAAGAAAACACATGCGGCTCCGAGAACCGTCCCTAAGAACGGGATGGTTAGACCTTGGATGATGGGTAAAATGGGTTGACTCATGCGCTAAAAGATAATATTAAAATTTCAAGGAGAGATAAATTCCTTTTTCTAATGGATTTTTTGAAGCCTAATTGGAGTAGTTTTAGTATAAATGTTTTATTATCATGTGGGCATGAAAAAGACATTCCTTGTTACGGTTGCTGCCGTATTCTGTTTTACGACTTCCGCAAATGCATGCCTTGCCGCCTGCAAAAAGAGAAAGCGTGATGAGGCGTATAGTAAGCCTCTCACGGCTGCTACGCTACAGACTATTGTTGATAAGGCTTTGCCGCAGAAGTCGGTGGACCCGGAGCTAGGTGAACCTTATCAGGTTTACCCGATTGACGTAAAACCGTATGACAAAGTTTTCCATTCGACGTTGATCGAATATCCTTACGGAAGTTCTCCGCGGGCGGTGGCGCCGGCTTCTAGTCCGCGTGGAATTATCTTGTACGTGCATGGCTACAATGATTACTTTTTCCAGGAAGAGCTTGCGGAAAAATTGGATTCTGCGGGGTATGCTTTCTTTGCGATAGACTTGCATTACAACGGTCGTTCGTATCGTGATGGCGAACCGCGTTCTGATATGCGAAGCGTCAAGGAATACTATGCGGAATTGGATGCGGCTGTAGCGCTTAGCAAGAGTATTGCTGCGAAAGGCTCGGGTGCGAAATTGCCGTTTGTCATTCTCGGACATTCGCAGGGTGGGCTGATTACTCCGAATTACCTGAATGAACGCAATAGCGAAGATTTTGCGGCTCTCGTTTTGAATAGCCCGTTCCTAGATTATAAAAATAGCTGGTTTGTCCGCAATGTGGCCTTCCCGGTGTTCTCGGACATTGCGCTGTTGTTACCCGATGTTCCCGCTCCGAAACAGGAAGCCCCTAAGTACAACATATCTCTTTTGAAAAGTGAAAAGGGCGAGTGGGAATTCAATCGTGAATTGAAAAGCGATGAATGGCCGCAACAGTATTTTGGATATCTCCGTGCGACAACTCGCGGCATCAAGTGGATCCATGATGGAATGCAAATCAAGGCCCCTGTTCTTATGATGCGTAGCGGTTGCACTGTGAATAACATTAAGTGGGATGAAGACTACATGCGTTGCGACTGCATGCTCGATGTGAATCTCCTTGAAAAATGGGCTCCCAAGTTGGGCAATGACGTCACGACCGTGACGATTACGGATGGCATGCATGACTTGTTCCTTTCGCGCAAGGATGTTCGCAATAACGCTTACCGCACAATGTTTGAATTTATCGGAAATGCCGTTGCGCGGAAAGCCGTTGTCGTTGCTCGGAAGTTTTAATAGTTAAATTTTGTTTTAATCGGTTGGCGCACTTTCCTTGTCATGAGGGAAGTGCGTTTTTTAGGAGAAAATGATGAGCAAGAACATTTACGCTTTATGGACAAATCCTTTGATGTGGTCGTGATTGCAAATGCACTTCACATTATCCCGAATCCTGAAAAGGCACTTGCAGAAATCCGGCGCGTCTTGAAAGATTACGGCGTGCTCATTGCTCCGAATTTTATATTCCGCGAAGGCGGCAAAAGAAACTTGTGGCAACGGCTTTTGAGCCTTGTCGGTGTCCGTTTTGCGCACGAGTGGACGGAAGACGAATACAAGTCTTTTTTGAAAGCGAATGGCTGGACGATTGAGATGAGCATCGTTCTCAAAGGCCGAATTGACTTGGCGTACGTGGAGTGTAAATAGTTTTCTCCGAAAAAAAGATATATTAACGTAAACCGACCGATTCTGTGATAAGGAGTGGGGGATGAATCGTTTGATTTTATGTTATTTGTTTATTTTTGTGGCTGTCGGATTCGTTGCCTGCGGTGACGAAAATAGTGCTGCTCCTGTAAGTGGCGAAAGCTGTGCTGTTAATGAATCGAGTTCGTCGTGGATTGTGACCACTTCGTCGAGCTCGTGGCAGGCTTCCTCTTCGAGTTCTCGCAATGACAATGTGGCCGGTTCTTCAAGGGGTGCTGAGACATCTTCATCGTCATCTTGGAGCTCGTCGTCCTCGGAGCGAAGCGTAGGGGAACAGACGGGATCCAGTGCTTCTGCTAGTTCCACCACGAAAATAACTTACTCCCTCAAACCTTTTGACGGTCCTTTGGCCAATCCGCACAAGGGCTTTACAGTCCCGACGGGTGGTGCGTGGGTGTTTGTGCCGGAGTTTGAATACGGCCCCTATGGTTCCCTGAACAACAAGGCGTGGGACTTAATTTCATACGGCTCCGGTTATCAGCAGTGGAATAAATTGAATCCGGCAAAAGGTGTTTATGACTGGACGGAACTGGAAAAACTTTTGAATGCTCTCGCCGAACACAACATGGGCTATGCCTTGCGTGTGCTGCCTTATTCACCGTCATATATCAAGGGCGACGACACCCCCGAAGAAGAATACGACTGGACGCCGTCTTTTGTCTATGAATCGGGTGCGAAGAAAGTGACGGCCACCTTGCAGTGGAATGGTTACCGTGCCGTTGTTCCTGTTTGGGATGACCCGGTCTATTTGCTGGCTGCAAAGGAGTTCGCGAAGGCTCTGGCTGAAAAATACGATGGTGATCCACGCATAGAATACATTGACATTCGCACTTTTGGCGAATGGGGCGAGTGGCATGCTTCCCACTTGGATGGTAGCGAAATGCCCTCCGATTCGATAAAGATGGACATGCTGGATTATTACGCCTCCGTTTTCAAGAAGACCTTGCTGGTGTTGCCCTCAAACGGTTCCGGCGATGTCTATACGCATGCGCTTGAACTCGGCATTACCAAGCGTGACGACGGGTTCATCGGTACTCCCGGCAGGCCGGATTCGTTGCGGCGAGCCTACGAGGCGAATTTGCCTACCATTGCCGAGAATATGGCCGGTTATAAGACGATGCTGGAATACACCGACGTGATTCCCGGAGGCTACCTCAAGTGGACTCCGCAGCGTTGGGTGGATGCGATTACCACGGCTCACCTGACTTATTACGTTTTGGATCAAGATAGCGATTGCGGCTATAATTTCTACAAGGAAAACAAGGCTCTTGTGGATTCCATGAGCAAGGTTATTGGGTACAATTTTACTGTTGCGAACGCGGAACTAACGACTATTACGGAATCCAAGAATACGACGAGTACGCTGGACATTACGGTCAAGAACATCGGTGTTGCCCCGTGTTTCTTTGATGTGTATTTGGTGGCGGAATTTGTCGATAATACGGGCAAGGCACTTGCTCAAATCGGCGAGACGGTTCGCATTCCTAAGGGAACGTTTAAGGACGGAAGTTCGCAAAAATTCTCGTTTAAGTACAAAGTTGCATTAGGGGATGCGGATGTCGCAAAGATGCCCGGCGTAACGGTTGCACTCTCGCTCTACGAAAGTGAAGACGATTTTAAGAACGGCAAGAATCCGACCGTCCGTTTTGACAATGACGGAATTCAAGAAAACAAAAAGCTGTTGCTGAAACGGTAAACGTTTCTGAAAAAAGAGTATATTCAATACGATGCGTCTATTAAAAAAATTTCTTTCGATTATAGCTTGCTTTGTGTGTGCGAACTTCGTTGCTTGCGGCGACGAAAATAGTGCAGCTCCTGTGAGTGGGGAAAGCAGTGCTGTTAGTGAATCGAGTTCGTCGTGGACCCTATCGTCCCCTTCGGCAGGCTCAGGGACAAGCGACTCCAGGGTGACAGAAAAGCTAAGCTCCTGTAGTTCATCGTGGAATGTGACCACTTCGTCGAGCTTGTGGCAGGCTTCCTCTTTGAGTTCTCGCAATGACAAAAAAGACACCTTGGCGGTGGAAAATGCTGATACATCGAAAATTGTTTACGCCCTCAAACCTTTTGACGGTCCATTGACCAATCCGCATAAGGGCTTTACAGTCCCGACTGAGGCCACATGGACTTTTTCGCCGGAATTTGAATATGGCCCTTACGGCTCTTTGAACAACAGGGCGTGGGATTTGGTGACTTATGGTTCTGGGTATCAACAGTGGAATAAATTAAATCCTGCAAAAGGTGTATATGATTGGACGGAGTTAGACGAGTTACTGGATGTACTTGCGAAACACAACATGGGCTATGCTTTGCGAGTTTTTCCTTATACGCCCTCGCCTATACAAAGTAATGATACGCCTGAAGAAAAGTACGATTGGACTCCGAAATTTGTTTATGAAATGGGAGCGAAAAAAGGAACGGCCACTTTAAAAGGGAAAGGCTACCGAGCGGTAGTTCCCGTTTGGGACGATCCGATTTATTTGCAGGCTGCAAAGGATTTTGCGACGGCTTTGGCTGCAAAATACGATGGCGATCCGCGAATTGAATACATCGATATTCGCTCTTTCGGCGAATGGGGCGAATGGCACACTTCGAATTTGGACGGCAGCGAAATACCTTCTGTTGAAATTCAGAAGGATATGCTGAAACATTACGTTTCGGTATTCAAGAAAACTTTGTTGGTATTGCCTTCAGATGGTTATGGTGATGTTTATACGTATGCTCTCAGTCTCGGCATTACCAAGCGCGATGATTGCCTTATTGGTATTCCCGGAACTGCGGATTCTCTGGTGCGTGCTTACAAGGCGAATATGCCGACGGTTGCCGAAAATTGCGGCAGTTATGCCATCATGTTGACTTATACCGACCAGATTCCTGGCGGTTATCTAAAATGGACGCCAGAGCGTTGGGTGGATGCGATTCGGACTGCGCATTTGACCTATTACGTGCTGGATCAGGATTTCGATGACTGCGGTTACAATTTCTACAAGGACAACAAGGCTCTTGCGGATTCTATGACTAAAGTTATTGGGTACAACTTCACGGTCGTGAACGCGGAGTTGACAACTATTGCGGATGTCCAAAGCTCGACGAGTACGCTGGATATTACAGTCAAGAACACCGGCGTTGCTCCGTGCTTCTTTGATTTGTATTTGGTGGCTGAATTTGTTGATAGTACGGGCAAGGCTCTCGCACAAATCGGTGAGACGGTCCGCATTCCTAAGGGAACGTTTAAGGATGCGAGTTCGCAAAAATTCTCGTTTAAGTACAAAGTTGCAGCAGGGGAAGCGAATGTCGTGAAGCAGCCCGGCGTAACGGTTGCACTCTCGCTCTATGAAAACGAAGACGATTTCAAGAATGGCAAGAATCCGACCGTCCGTTTTGACAATGACGGGATTCAGGAAAACAAGAAACTGTTGCTGAAACGGTAGGGGTGGTCTTGTTGTGGGTTTTTGCAAAAGTTATATGACTTTTGTTGAAATAAATAAGGCTTCTTAAAATTCTACTTGAAATTTTACTTAAAATTATGTATTTTGAATGTGGAGGTTTCTTATGCCTTGTATCTTGCCTGTCTCAGATTTGCGGAATTATAACGAGGTCCTTCAGAATGTGTCTGAAGATTCCCCTGTATTTTTGACCAAAAACGGTCGTGGATGCTATGTTGTCATCGATATCAAGGAATATGAACGGATGGTTGCGGCTTTGAAGCTTCAGAAGGCTCTTGCCGATGGCGAACGTTCCGCTGAACAGGACGGTTGGCTTTCGGCTGCCGACGTGCGAAAAAAATACGAGGTATAGATGCTCGCTGTCGTTTTTTCGCCAAAGGCCTCTGCGGATTTGGACGAAATCAAGGCTTACATAGAGTCAGAACTGGGCAGCCCTAAAGCGGCGAATGGGAAGGTCTTTGAAATCCTTGATGCAACCGACAATCTTGCTGTATTCCTAGAAATTGGTCCGTCTTTAAAAGGTAAAATCGATTCTCTTGCACGGTATAGAAGTTTATCTGTGTCCGGCTATTTAGTCTTCTATCGAATTGAAGCTTCTTAAAAAACGCCTGAAAATGGCATAAAATCGGGAAATCCCGAAACAAAAAAGCATCTGAATTTCCTAAAAGTTTTTTCGTTGAAAAAACTGAACACGGGATAACTCAGATGCCAATCAAAAATATAGTCAAAACCATACTCGGTGTCAAGCATGCCGCCATCGACAAACTATCCATGGAAGATGACAACCCCGTCATAGGCGTACAACCGACAAGGTCCTTCCATCACACTATGAATTGTGGAAAAAGTCGAATTTTTCGATATTTTTTATTGGAAAAGGTAATATTTTTGATTGTTTTTATTGGAAAAAGGTAACAAAAGCTATACCGTAAGAACGAAGTTTTATTAAGAAATTGGCTAAAAAGCGATAAAAAAGCCATTTTGCTGACGGGTGCTCGCCAGACGGGGAAAACATTCATTATAAGACACGTTCTTGTGTCGAATGGCCAAAATTTTGTCGAAATCAACTTCTTGAAGAGTCCTGAACTGCTGGGGTTGCTCGAATCGGCCAAGAACAAGGATTTTTCGGCGTTCTTTACACGTCTTCAGTTTGCTACGCGGAAGGAACTTACCAAGGGGAATACGGTCATCTTTTTGGACGAGGTGCAGGAATACAAGGAAATTCTAACCGCCATAAAGTTCCTCGTAGAGGAAGGCTCATTCCGGTATGTCCTTAGTGGCTCGCTTCTGGGTGTGGAACTGACGGACTTGCGTTCTGCACCTGTAGGTTACTTGCCCGTCATAGAGATGTTCCCGATGGATTTTGAGGAATTTCTGATTGCACAGAAGATCCCTGCCGATGCCCTGGCTCGGTTGCGGGAAAACTTTACCACCAAGACTCCAGTAGATGAATTTGTCCACAACAAGATTCTAGATGCGTTCTACACCTACCTGATTGTCGGGGGTATGCCTGCCGCCGTGCAGAAGTTTGTTGATTCGAACGACCTGAATGCTGTCACGCGAATCCACAAGGACATTCTCAAACAGTACAACTGGGATTTTTCGAAGTACGAGAAAGAACGCAAGCTCCATTTGATAAACACTTATGACTTGATTCCTTCTGAGTTGAACTCCAAGAACAAGCGCTACATGTTCGCAGACCTGGGCACCAAGCAAAAATTTGGTCGTTATGAAAACAGTTTCAACTGGCTCATTGACGCGGGCGTCGCAATACCGACTTTCAATACTACAGAACCCGTGGCTCCGCTGAAAATCAATAAGCAGAATAATTTGTTCAAGCTGTTCCTTTCGGATGTGGGGCTTTTGACGACAAGTTACGGAAGGGCTTCGCAGATGCAGCTCTTGCAGGGTGGACACGACATGAACTGCGGTGCGATTTTTGAAAACGTCGTTGCTCAGGAACTGCGTGCCCATGGTTATGATGGCTACTATTTTAACAGCAAGAAACTCGGCGAACTCGATTTTGTCATCGAATACGAGGGCAAGTGCCTCCCTATCGAAGTCAAGAGCGGCAAAGACTATACTAAGCATTCTGCCTTGAACAACGTGCTGCAAACCCAAAATTACGATATTCCGCAGGCTTTTGTATTTGCAAACGCAAATGTCTCTGTTCGGGACAACATTACTTATTATCCGATCTATATGATAATGTTTCTGAACGAAGCCGCCATGCCGTTGCCGACGAAGCCACGGCTGGACTTGTCTGGGCTATGATGATTTTGGACAAAGTTTACGCGGTAATGGTGTTTTTCTTAAGTTGAGTCTTTAACTTGCGAATTTCTTCTTCGGGAAGGTGCGTTATTCTAGAAACCTTTTCTACAGAATCACCTTCGTCAAGCATGTTGCGAGCCATTTCGCGTTCGCGGTCCAAAACGCTCGAAGCTACCTTCGCGTTGATTTCGTCCGCGAATTCTTCGAAAATGCCATCTATCATGGCGTTGTGATCGTATTCCTTGTGGTACACTTTCTGGTACGCCTCGAATTCTTCTTTTGTCAAATTAGACATTTTGGAACTCTCCGTCAACTGCTCAAATTTGTGTTCGGAGAGTTCGGCAGGAAGCTCCCTGAGCCTATTTAAGTAACGGAAGATGAACAGCCACTTGCTCATGCTGGATGAGTTCGGTTCAATGAACATCGGAACCTTCGAAAGTTCTACTGTCGTGAAATTGTAGGTGTCCACAAACGGCTCTCCCGAATCTAGGTCAAGAACCGCTGCACGATGAACAATGCGGTCGTCGCTAAATACGGAATGACGAGTGAAGGCGACAACGAAAGTTGGCTTCACATCAAAATTCCAACCAATTCCTGTTTCTGCTTGATTCGCGACCATCTCGCTGGCGTAAAAAGCGAGTCGCTTGCGGAAATTTTTCAGCTGACGGATTTGAACTTCTATTTCGATTAGTTCGCCTGCGTCATCTTCGCAGTGAAGGTCAAAAATTGCGGTGCGGGATTCCTTGCTTCCGCTAAGATTCTTTGCGACATTGCGGGTCTTGACATCTACGATAGGTCGCTTGAGTTGCGGCCCCAGCAAGTCATTCAACAAGTTGATGAGGTTTTGGCGGCTGATAGGTTTGTCTGGATCGAATGCCTTCTTGAAGGCCAAATCCACTAGCAAGTTTGCGTATGGGCTTTTTTCGCCCGGTTTTACGAAGCAATCCTTCAATGGTTTGCGTTTAGTCATATTACCTCCATTCGCCTACATGCGTAAAAAGGCGAAAATTTTAAAACTACTCACTTGAGCACTAAAAATATAAATTTCCAAAAGGCGAATGTCAAGAGGTTTTGATAAATTTGGGGATGAAATTTATTTAAACCAATGGTACTACTTGGATAAAGTCTATGTGAATGTCGTTGTTTTCTCAAGTTGAGTCTTTAACTTGAGAATGGTGCTTTCAGGGAACTTTGTAACACGAGAAATCATTTCGACGGAGAGTCCTTCGACGAGCATAGCAGTGGCGACTTCGTTTCGTTCGTCGTCCTTTCCTTGTAGGTAAGATCCCTGTTTTTCGTAAAGAATATCCGTCATTCCGTCAACCTCGTTCAAAAGAGTTTCTTCATTACTTATACTCCGTAAAAAATATCAATAGGATCAACGAAGTCTATGACCTCATCCGCTGCTGCTTGCGGTAGAGTTTCGGTTCTTTTTCTAAGATTGCGTTGGACATAAAATCCTCCTCGTTGCAATCTTGATATACATTATTTCCTGCTAAAGCACAAGTCAGGGTCGTTTTGGATATTAAAGCAATTTTAATTAGAGTGATCATTTTCGCAATATTGTATATTTCCCTCTGACATAGCTCTGCACCTCGTGGTGTAGGGCGCGAGTTTAACGTAGAGTTAGCTCTTATTCTCGCAACTGAAATCTGGTAAATTTCAAATCTATCGAGAATAAGGCGAGCGCTCACGTCCAGCAATGGGCGTGGGTCGTTTGTGCTTATTGATAGATAGGTTTACCAGAGCCTCAGTTGCGGTAAGTGCATTCGACGCCACGCTTTTTTCATATCGTGACGCGAACAGCACTAAATAAGGGCGTGCACCCTTAGCCGTGAGGTTCACGTGGCAGAAACATTGGATGGTCTCAAGATTCGCATCCGCGAACTGGAAAAAGAAGTTGAACGCTGGAAGTCCCAGGTCAAGAGTGTCCGTTATGGGCTTAACTGGATGGATGTTCCAGAGGCCTTTGACAAGGATTCCGAAGACAAAATTCCAATTCTTGAAGAAGTCGCTGAAAAGGCAGTTGATGCTAGTGGTCCTTTGGCTGGCAGACCGCCCCATGTGATTATCGAAGGCGACAACTACCACGCACTCACTTGCTTGAATTACACTCACCGTGGCAAAATTGATGTCATCTACATTGATCCGCCGTATAACACGGGTTCGGATGGATTTACTTACAAGGACAAACGTTTCTTGACAGAATTTCCCGATGGTCAAAAAGTTCCTAAGGAACATCCGCTTCGCCATAGCTATTGGCTTTCGTTTATGGAAAAGCGTTTGAAGTTGGCAAAGAATTTGCTGAGTGATAAGGGGGTGATTTTCATCAGTATTGATGATAACGAACAAGCGAATTTAAAGTTGTTGTGTGATAAAGTATTTGGGGAAGGAAATTTTGTCGCGGAATTTGTTTGGAAGAAAAAACAAGGTGGTGGAAACGATTCTGGCTTTGTTGTTACTGAACATGAATATGTTTTATGTGTCGCTAAGAACATTTCAAAATTTGAAATGGGGCTTGACAAGAGTTATCAACTAGATGACAAACTCTATCCTTTAAAAGATGATAAGGGTGAATATGGGCTCATCACATTAGACAAAGCTTCTATTCAAGTTAGTCAATCTCTTATTTATGAAATAACAGGACCGAATGGTGAAAAATATTACCCACGTGTTGTTAAAGGAAAGCAATCTTGTTGGCGATGGAGTAAATCAAAGGTTGAAAAGCAATATGAAGAACTTGTTTTTAAGAATGGAAAGGTTTACACAAAATATTATAGGCCCCAGGGAGTTACTCCCAAAAGTTTGTTAATAGACGCCATATATGGAAGAACAGAAAGTGGTAATGATGATATAAAAGAAATTTTTGAAACCAAACCATTTGCTTATCCAAAACCGGTTCTATTGGTTAAGCATTTGCTGTCAATTTCCTCGGGTGGAAACAATAAACCTATCATCCTCGATTTCTTTGCAGGTTCAGGCACGACTTTACACGCAACACTCAATCTTAACAAAGAAGATGATGGTAATCGCCAATGCATTCTTGTTCAGCAATCCGAAGGCGATAACAATATCTGTGAAAATGTTACCTACGAACGCAACCGTCGTGTAATGTGCGGTTACACTAATGCGAAGGGCGAAAATGTCGAAGGATTAGGTGGTTCGCTTAAATATTACAAGACTGGCTTTGTTGGCAAGCATCAGAGCAAAAATGCAAATGACGCAGATAAAGTAGAGCTTGCTGAAAAGGCGGGGTGCCTTATCGCACTAGCAGAAAACACCTTGGATACAATCAAGGTTCCCGAAGCGGCAAAGGGATTCTGGCAAATCTATTCCGATAATGCAGAGAAGAAAAAACGCTACACATGCATTTATCATAATGGCGATTACGGCAAAGTTTCTGATTTTGTTGCAAAAATCGATGAATTGCGCACTACTGATAAAAAGTCGAAATTCACGGTTTATGTATTCAGCTGGAATTCTCCCGACTTTTTTGAAAACGAATTCGATGATTTGAAAAACATCGAAATCAAGGCGATTCCCAAACCGATTCTCGAAATCTACAAGGCTTTGAACGGGTAACAATATGCAGATGCTTCCTTTCCAAGAAAACGCGGTCCTCGGCACGAACGGTCTCGTAGAGACATTCAAGAAACTTTGGCAAACAGGCGACCATAATCTCAATATCACTTTCAAGTCTCCGACGGGCTCTGGCAAGACTTTTATGGTGTCGAATTTTGTTCGTGAGTTGCAGAATGATCCTGCTTTTAACGCCGATATCGCTTTCGTTTGGATTACATTCTCGGACGACCTTGCGATGCAAAGCCGCGACAAGTTTTATGATTACTTCTTCCCGAATATCGGACGCAACCTGCTAACTATCGCTGATTTTTCGCAAGGCGTATTGCAGAAAGATGACATTCTTTTCTTGAACTGGCAGAAATTAGTGTCAAAAAGTGCAGAAAACAGAGTTCTTCGTCGTCCAGAAAAAGAGGCGCTTCAAAAGGAACAGGGGTTCTATTTTGAAGATGTCGCGGAAAACACAAAGAAAGAAGGTCGCGAAATTGTGATGATTATCGATGAAAGCCACAAGAACGTGACTGCATCGGCTTATCGTGATGTCATTACACCACTTAATCCGCGAATCATATTAAATGTTTCTGCAACGCCGGAAAAAATCCCCAATATCAGCGATGTGCAAAATCTGCGTGCTGGTTATGTTGAAGTCAAACGCTCCGATGTTGTGGCTGCAGGTCTTATCAAGGAACAGATTATTTCGCAAACCGAAGAAGATTTGAAAACCATTGAGGGTGAAGATTTAGATTTCGCCTTGTTGCGGCTTGCTAAGGAAAAACGGGAATCTTTGGCAGAACAGTGGGCCCGTCTTGGACAAAACATCAATCCACTCGTTTTGATTCAATTACCAAATGACGATTCAAAACTCAAAGACCAAGGCATAGAAACAAAAGAAGAACTCGTTACGAGATTTTTGACTGAAACCTGCGAAGTTCCTGCAAATAAAATTGCGAAATGGTTTGCGGGTGACAATAAAAAAGAAAATCTCGAGCACATTACAGATGCTGATAGCCCTGTAGATTTTATGCTCTTTAAATATGCAGCAGGAACTGGGTGGGATTGCCCACGTGCTCATGTTATCGTGATGTTCCGCGAAATTGAATCGCCGACATTCAAAACGCAGACTCTTGGAAGAATTTTACGCAATCCTGTTCCGAAAGTTGACTTGACGGCGTTCCCCGAACTGCGTGAAGGATTCCTTTACACGAACTACCGCAAAAATGAAATCTCCGACATTCCCGACACTGTTGAAAATAAACCCAAAACGGAAGTAACAAATCTTGCTCCACATCTTTTTGGCGAATTTGCCACGAAAGAAGCTACGCATAACGTCATTCAAGAACTGAAAACTTCTATGCTTGACGAATTGGTAGCAAACGGCTCGGATAAGCCCGTTTCAGATATTGCTCCCAAAATCGAAGCAGCGTTGCAAGAAGCGGTTAAACAGATTGCTCCTGAAATTTCAAATCTTCCCAAAGTACCGCTTGTGGAAAAGAAAGCTGCATATAATGCTTTTGGTGAAGTAGATTCGCTTGCAACAAAAGTTCAAAAGACAGAACAAATTGTTGAGACGGCTACTCGAAATGTCAAGGCCATATTGACGGAGCATTTCGGAGAAAGTGTTGCAAACAAAGCTACAGGAATTGTCGCTGAAGCCACACGCGATTTTGCAGAAACGCTTATCCAAAAACGGCCGTCTTCGTTCATCGTTGATCCGCTTTTGAAAAGTGATTTCATCAGCCGTGCAGACTATGGCGATATTGGCAAGGCTAGCAGTTTCCAGAGTTCGTTTGTCAAGTCAATGAATGCTTATTTTGGAATTACAGAGAATGCCTATAACAATCCGTTTGCACAAGAAGGCGTTCTTGAAAAATTTGGCATAGATATGTCTCAGACACTTTCAACCGAAGTCTTGGCGAATGCAACTTTTGCAGGGACCAACGATTTAGGCAAGAATGTAGAGCATGAGATGAGCGACAATGAAGTTGAAAAGAACTTCATGAATGCTTGCTACAACATTTTGGAAGAACAGACCGAGCCCGATGCAAAGTATGGTAACGTTGCTCGTTCTTGGGGACCCTTCAAAGAAGCTCTTCGCCAATGGTTTGAACGCTATTCAATGACGAATATCGATAATGTCGGTCGTTACAAGATTTTCTTGAAGGATTTGTTCAAGAATTCTGCAAGTATATTCCGCAAAGCCATTACACAAGCTCTCAAGGAATACAGACCTATTCGCGACGCCTTTGTTGCTGCTCGTCGTAAGCAAGAAATGCAAGAAGCTTTGCCGTTCAAGGTCAAGACATCTTATGCGTATTCAAGCGATTATGTTGATTATAAGCCTAGCATGAAGAGCTTGCTTCAACCATTCAAGCTCAAAGCAGAATATCCAGGACGCGATAATGAAATCGCCTTTATTGAGTTTCTTGAAAAATCGCCCACGGTTGAATGGTGGTTTAAGCAGAATGATGACGGCAAGGATTTTTACGCACTCAAGTATTTCAATACTACTGAAAATCGCGAAAGACTTTTCTATCCTGACTGGATTGTGAAATTTGTAGATGGTCGCATCGGTATTTTTGATACTAAGAGCGGATTTACAGCCGCCAATCCCGAAGGCCGTGCAGAGGCCCTTTCGAAAAAATTGCGTGATTTGAACACTCTTGCCGGCAAAGAAAAATTTGTTGGCGGCTTGTGTGTTCGTGAAAACGGTCTATGGTATTGTAATTGTTCCGAAAATTACCGTTACAAGGACGAAAAAGGCAACCTTGCTGAAGGCTGGAAACTGATGCAAGGGTAAAGGCAAGGCGAATGTTGAAATGATTTAAGGAGATTTTAAAACACTTTAGATAATTGTATTTGACATAGACTGAAAAGATTTCTGATTCCACTACTGAAAATCTGGTCGTTTGCTTTAGACGAATCAAGAACATCCACAACGAAAGAAGAATCTTCGCTCAAATTGGGCGTGGGTCGTTTGTGCTTATTGTGGATAGGTTTACCAGAGCCTCAGTAGTGTAAGTACATCCGACACCACGCCTTTTCTGCATCATAGAATCTCTTTCAGGATGCTCCGTATTATCAAAGAGAAAAAAAAAATTTCAAAAACTATTGACAAATGGAAATTACGATTATACATTTGGTAATAAACGGAGATAACAAAATGAAGCAAACATTCGGGAGCAAAGTTCTTAATTTGATAAACCAATCGAACATGACGCAGAAAAAACTTGCGGAAACAATTAACATTACGGAGGCAACCCTTTCACGCTACATCAATGGCGAACGAGATCCTAAAAGTGAAGTTGTAGCAAATATCGCAACAGCTTTACACACTACCACAGATTATCTTCTTGGGGTCGAAGATGATGACACAGAACTTAGTTACCCTAAAATATCAAGAATTCTGGCGAGAAATGTTGAAAATTTTTCGATAGAACAAAAAAACAACCTTGTTAAAATTCTACTGAATCTAAAATGAAAAAGCGATTTAAATTACCATACGAACGCTACGAAGAAATAAAGAAGATCGTTGCTTCCAAAATCAGGGAATGGGGAATCAACCGCCTTCCTTATGATTGCTTTAATCTTTGTCGATCTCTTGGTATAGTTTTAAAGAAATATAGCGAACAAGATTCCCTCACCCAAAAGAAACTAATGGATATCAGTGAGGATGCGTTCTGCTATGTAATTACTAATGATGGTGTTGCAAAACATTGTATCGCCTATAACGACAAAATGCCTCAACATCGAATACGATTTTCGATAATGCACGAAATTGGGCATATCGTTTTGGATCATACAGAACATAGCCAATTAGCAGAAGTTGAAGCAAATTTTTTCGCTCAATACATATTAGTTCCAACGCCAACGTTGCAATATTTTTATCCATTGTTCACGTCAAAAATTTCTTCGTTATACAACATTAGCGAAGAATGTGCAAAAAATGTACTCATACAGTTCAACAATTGGAAAGAAAAAGGTTCTCCTTTTTTACTTCCATTTGAAACTGCACTGCTTAAACACTTTCATTTTATTTCCGTAGAGGAGGTTCACAACAGCATATAATAAAAAAACCGTATAACTACGCCAATAGCTATACGGTCGCCTCAGATATTTCTATCGAGTTTCGGCTTGCTCAAACATAGAAATATCTACACGTTAAATTTCATTTTCCAAAAAAAAGAGGTTAAAATGGGTTCGTTTAGATCCTATAATGAGCAAACAGGAACGTTTGAAAAATTAATCTATTCCACCATTGCAAGAGAGGGCGATTTGAAAGTCGTCGTTCTCAATGCAAATGAAAATCAAATCAAACCCATCGAACTGGCAAACTCGGCAAATTCGATTTATGCTGTTCGAAACGAAAAAGGCAAAATAACAAGCATCAACTTCTTTGGGGCTGACAAACGGAAAACCAAACAAATCGATTTACAGCATAAGCATCAAGGGATAATTCCGCACACGCATGAATTTCATGGAGAAAAGTACCATCCAACTTCAGCAAGGCCATGCACCTTAGAAGAATTGTCCATTATATCAAAAGCACAGGAGCTTGCAAAATGATTTCATTCACTTCAGTCGAAAATTTCTTTGAAGAATGCACCACAGGTATTGAATTCACTTATGAGGGAAAATGGTATCTCGTTGAATTCGATGATCCCTTTTCAGGCATAGGTAAGGTTCGCATTCACCTTCAAGACGAAGATGGCGATGGATATATAGACGACAACCGTTGTCAAGAATTTGAAAATTTAGAAAACCTTGTGCATTCATATAAAATTGGCGATAGAACCCTTGCCGAGATTATTTGTGATGAGAATAACATTTCTCGTAGCGTTTTGCCTGTAAAACGTCATATCGAAAAATGGCAGTCGAATTTATTTGATGAGGAGAAAAATGAATAAAAAACAAGTTCTTCCTCCGCCAGTTCAATGGGAACGTAGAGTGTCTTTTAAAAACGGAATTCCTTGGATTCTTAGACAGAAAATAAATATTGAAGGCAAAAAGTTTGTATTAATTAATGAAATTTCAAAAATTCCAACATCCGAACGAAAAAACTACATTCTTTTGTTTTATACAAACGATAAGGATTTTAATGCCTATTATACGGACATGTCCCCTAAACGACTTGAAATTCTACAAAGTTTTTATGCAATTATAAGTCTCGACTTTTCGACATATTCTAGTGCAGACTACGATGACAATAAAGTCGCAATAAAAAAGAATCGCCGATTTTGTACATTTTGTCAATATCATGACATTCTCTGCATTTACAATATTGTATGGGCTTCAAATGCGGATTATGATTTAGCCTTTTCTCATGTTGAAAAAGGTGCGGTTATAGCACTCAGCACTTATAGAATTTCCAATCATGACGACAATTTATTCAGAAAAGGATACTTATCGATAAAACGCAAAATTAAGCCAAGTATTATTTTGTGCTATGGGAATCCTCAAGCCTGTATGGAAAAAGACATAAAATCAGGCTTAGTGGTCTGTATTCCAACCCGTTTCAAAATTTTAAAACAGGAGCTGTTTGAAAAAACTGGACAATGTTCTTTCTTGAATCTTCTGAAAATTGCATAGTTGAAAAAATACTATCTTCTTTACCAAAACAGGCCTTTAGCCGTAAATCCAAATGGAGAAAATAAGATGTCGCTTATACACTCTTATGGTAAAATTTCAAACAAAGAATACATAACAAAACCCATTCCAAAAGATGTTGATTGGGATTCCTCTGGTTGGTGGCATGGCAATTTTATCGTTATTGAAGAAAACGATGACATGCTAAAATTACAATCGACCAATTTTGAAAAGAACTATCCGGAAATCAATGTAAAAATCGAGGGCTTTGAGTCCATAGGCAAACCTACATTTATTATCGGAGACAAAATTCTCATTACAAAGAAAAATAAAGTCGGAACAATTTACAGCGTGACCTACCACGATAAGCGAGAATGCTTCCGTTACATGGTTGATTACGGCGACAGAAAATCCACCTGCTGGTATTTTGACGAAGACCTTCAAAAGCAGGAATAAATTCAATGAACCTAGTTGACCTTTCCAAAGAAATTTCTTACGCACTTCGTCATGCTCCGTGGGAATACGAGTTGGAACTTGATGAACAAGGTTTTGTTCCCATAGCTCAATTGCTCCACGCATTGAACGAATCGAATTCTTACGAAAGAGAAATCACGCAAGCAGACTTAGAACAAATTATTAAACAATCCGATAAGAAACGCCACGAAATCGTCGGTGACAAAATTCGTGCGTTATATGGTCACACGCTTCCACAGATTATAAAGAAAGAGCCAGGGATTCCTCCGACCATTCTTTATCACGGAACAACGCACAAGGCCTTGCCACAAATTCTGCAAAGCGGATTAAAGCCGATGCAGCGGCAATATGTTCATCTTTCCGTAGATATCGAAACAGCAACTAGCGTAGGGAAACGTCGCGATTCTAATCCTATAATCTTAAAAATTAACGCAGATGCAGCACAAAAAGCGGGTATTCAATTTTTCATCGGAAACGAAAAAGTTTGGCTTTGCAAACATTTGCCGAAAGAATTTATTTCAAAGTAATTTTACCTCACCCCCATTCGTCCGTGATAGCACAGAAAAATTCAGCACTCCATAAGGATTCAATAACGCTCGCCATAACTAACTCATCTTGGAAAGAATGTAAAGACTATTCTTTTTATACAAAGGCGAAATTTTACGAATAAAATCAAAATCAAGATTTTGAAAATCATCGCGTTCTATTCGAAGATTCTCGAACAAAAATTCTTCCATATCACGCATACTC
>JAEEGJ010010336.1_pt1 | contig 24387 bp, 23 predicted proteins | sample 8958761 | NCBI WGS metagenome assembly JAEEGJ01 (sample SAMN16246546, study PRJNA631951) | gut metagenome | biome: gut microbiome; feature: rumen; material: RS-attached | host: Bos | place: Iran: Karaj | collected 2018-10 | reverse complement strand
CCCGTAAAAACGGCCAAGGCTGGCACTGCAATGGCCAACAGTGCCACAAGAAAACAGAAGACTTTTCTATTTTTCATGAATCTTATTCGCATAACTGTATAGAATCTTTATGGTCATTCATTGTGTTATTCGCCTTTCATTATCGCATGAAATCCGCTGCGAAGATATGGAAATTCCCAATAACACAGCCCTGAATATTGTAGAATTAGTCCAATGGCATCTCGGGATGCTGCACCGACAGCGGCAGGCCTTCCTGCGAGAGGTAGAACATATAGAGGACAACGGGCTTGTTGCCTCGGTTCTCGCCATGGTGGATGGTGCCTACCATCTCCACGACGGCCTCGCCCTCATGCACTATTTTCTCATTGCCATACTGGTCGATGATGGTCAGCTCGCCCTGCACCAATATGCCGTAGTTCATCACGGGATGGTGGTGCCAGCCCAACTTCTGTCCGGCAGGTATCTCATATTTCACGGCCACCACTTCCGGGCGTCCCTGCAGGTAGTCGGGCAACTCGGCTCCATCCCAGCTCTTGCTGGTGCGTATCATTTCGGTGGTCTTCACAGAGTTGTTTTCAGTCATGTCGTTGAATGATGTTTTCAAGCCTAAACAGCATAGGATAGACGCCAAACTCCACAAAGGCAATTATCGATTATTCATCAGGGAAAGGGAAATCAAAGTCAGGCATGTTTCCAACATAGTGCATTGTCGGTGATCCGGATATGCCATCGATGGCCAAACCTGTCATGTCGACGGTGTAAGTGTCGCCATTCCTTGCAACCGAGGCTTCACCGCTTGATGCAAACTTGAGTGTTTTGAGGCTCATGCTTTGCACATAGATAATTGAGTTATCTTCGCTTGAATAGGTACCCTCTGGAATGCCGTTGTCGAAGGATGTCTCCGAGATGAATCCTATCAAGTTGCCGGTTGCAGTAATGAAAGCAGCGACGTTGTACGGTGTGGAGAAAATGTCAAGTTTTGTCCTGCCTGCCGTCACGAGGGTGGTGCCGTTGAAGTCTCCTTCCTCGACCGTTGAAAGGACATAATTCAACATATTGTCTTCAAAGTCGACCGAAGAGGTAGCGACCTGTGTCATGTCTTTCACTTTCTTGACTTGGACATCTGTTGTTGTGACGGTGAACTTGTCTTGGTCCATTGCGAGTGTAAACGAGCCATTGTCGGCAACATAGACATCTGCTTGGTCCATAAGGGTTTCAAGGCTGAAGTTGATGATGTTGTCCACTTCGTGTTCTGCGATGAGATACATCGGGAAGTGGGCTAAAGGCTGTTGTGGGTCGAAAACAAGGTTGTGTGTGCCAGAGGTGTAGTCGCCTCTGAAAACGATGATGGCCCCTTTGGCTCTACTGCCCAAGCTACCAACATAATCAGCTTGAGACAACACTATAGCGTTGTAAATCAACCCGCTGTCTTGAATATTTTCGATAGCAAAGGCATTGTTGATGTCGAACTCAGTTGCGCCTAAAGTGAATTTTTGTGTGTGAGTGTCAGAATCATTGGTGGTTTTTTTGCAACTCACGAAACTTGTTGCTACTGCTGCTACGAGCATAAATGCCAAAAAAAGCTTTTTCATTTTTTTAAGGGATTGATTATTAAAAAGAGTTGATTATTATTTTGCCAATAATTCTGCAAAAGTACGGATTTTAACGTCCGCCTGACCTGTAAAGACAGAAAAATTGTTGAAATCTTTCTTCAAAAAAATGGTTTTTAGGCTTGCACGGTTTTCAGAATTTTCGTAATCTTGCAGCTTTAAATTTCCAATACTTTACAACCTTGAAAAAGATTAAAACTGCTTTAATATCAGTATTTTATAAAACGGGCATCGACACCATTGTCGGCTTGTTGAAGCAAAATGGAGTGCAGATTTACTCCACGGGGGGAACATACGACTTCATCAAACCCCTCGACCCTTCGGTGAAAACTGTCGAATCGCTCACGGGCTATCCGTCCATTTTGGGCGGTCGCGTGAAGACCTTGCATCCTAAAGTATTCGGCGGCATTTTGGGTCGCACCAACTTAGCCTCCGACCAAAAGGAGATGCAGGAATACGACATCCCGCCCTTCGACCTCGTCATCGTCGACCTCTATCCTTTCGAGGAAACCGTGGCCAAGACCGAAGACGCTTCGCAAATCATCGAAAAAATCGACATTGGCGGCATTTCGCTCATCCGCGCCGGAGCCAAGAACTTCAACGACGTGCTTATCGTGCCTTCGCAAAAATATTACGGAGAACTCATCCAACTGCTTGAAAACCAGAAAGGTGAGACTTCCCTTGACGACCGCCGCCGTTTTGCCACATACGCTTTCGGCGTGAGTTCGCACTACGACAGTGCCATTATGAACTGGTTTGCCAAGGACAACGAAAGCAAACCGCTGAGAATCAGCGAAGACGAAGGCTCAACCCTGCGCTACGGCGAAAACCCGCACCAAAAAGGTACTTTCTATGGCAACCTTGACGCGATGTTCGAGAAACTACACGGCAAAGAGTTGTCGTACAACAACTTGCTCGACCTTGACGCGGGCCTCAACCTTATCCGTGAGTTCAGCGAGCCTACCTTCGCCATCCTCAAGCACAACAATCCTTGTGGCCTCGCCTGCCGCAAAACCGTCAAGGAGGCTTACGTTGATGCTTTGGCGGGCGACCCCGTTTCGGCTTTTGGTGGCGTGTTGGTCTGCAACCGTCCCATTGATTTGGCCGCCGCCGAGGAAATCAACAAGCTTTTCATTGAAGTCATCGTAGCACCTGAGTATGAAGACGGCGTGCTCGACCTGCTTTTCTCGAAGAAGAACCGCGTCGTGTTGCGCCTGAAGGCCGACCAATACAAGCCTCAGACTGTGAAGACCGCCTTGAACGGCTACCTTGTGCAAGACCGCGACCTCCATACAGAAACCGCCGACGATTTCAAGGTCATCACCACCAAGGCACCCACAGCTTCAGAGGTTGAAGACATGGTTTTCGCCAACAAGATTGTGAAGCATAGCCGTAGCAACGCCATCGTCCTCGCCAAGGGCAAGCAACTCTACGCCTCCGGCATTGGACAGACCTCGCGCGTGGATGCCCTGCGCCAAGCCATCGAGAAAGCGAAGTCGTTCAACTTCGACCTGAAAGGTGCAGTGTTGGCCTCCGATGCCTTCTTCCCTTTCAAGGATTGTGTCGAGTTGGCCCACGAAGCGGGTATCACAGCCATTGTGCAACCCGGCGGCTCAGTCCGCGACCAAGAGTCCATCGACTGCTGCAACGAACACGGTATCAGCATGGTATTTACAGGATTCAGACATTTTAGGCATTAATGTAGGGCGGACCCACGTGTCTGCCCGATAAAAAAGAGATAAAAGAACAACAACAAAAACAACACAAACATGGGAGCATTTTCATTTTTAAACAAAGAAATCGCCATTGACCTCGGTACGGCCAATACGATTATCATATACAACGACAAAGTAGTCGTTGACGAGCCCTCCATCGTGGCATTGCAGCGTGACACGAAGAAAATCATCGCCGTCGGCAAACGCGCCATGATGATGCATGGTAAGACACACGAGAACATCAAGACCATCCGCCCGTTGCGCGATGGTGTCATCGCTGACTTCCAAGCGGCCGAATACATGATGCGCGAGATGATTAAGATGATCAATTTCAAGAACACCTTGTTCCCACCCAGCTTGAAGATGGTCATCTGCATCCCTTCGGGCATCACCGAAGTGGAGGAACGCGCTGTGAAGGACTCGGCTGAGCAAGCTGGTGCGAAGGAAGTGCGTCTGATTCATGAGCCTATGGCTGCTGCCATCGGTATTGGTATCGACGTGCTTGAGCCAACAGGTAACATGATTATCGACATCGGTGGCGGTACCTCCGAAATCGCCGTCATCGCTTTGGGTGGCATCGTCAACAACAAGTCCATCCGCATCGCTGGCGACGACTTTACCGCCGACATCGAAGAATACATGCGCAAGCAACACAACATCATCGTGGGTGAGCGCACCGCCGAACGCATCAAAATTGAAGTCGGTGCCGCCATTCCGCAGCTTGACAACCCGCCCGATGACTACGCCGTTCAAGGCCGCGACATGCTGACGGGTATCCCAAAAGAGATCAAGGTGAACTACGCTGAAATCGCCCACTGCTTGGACAAGAGCATCATGAAGATTGAAACGGCCGTGTTGAATGCTTTGGAGCAGACTCCACCCGAATTGTCGGCTGATATCTACCGCACGGGTATCTACCTCACTGGAGGTGGTGCCTTGCTGCGTGGTTTGGACAGACGTCTCAATGCCAAGACCAAGTTGCCTATCCATGTGGCTGAAGACCCGCTCCGTGCTGTGGCCCGTGGAACCGGCATCGCCTTGAAGAACTTCGACCGCTTTACATTCCTGATCAAATAAATGCTGAATTATGAATGCAGGATGAAGAATGTTGCAATGCAACGACAAGTTTCTCTTCATTCTGCATTCAACATTCTGCACTCAGCATTAAAACATCTATGTACAACCTGCGGCGTTTCATCATCAAGCATCACTTCGTCATCTTGTTCATCCTGCTCGAGGTGATTTCTATTCTTTTGCTTGCCAACAGCCAGCGTTTTCATCGCAACCGCATGGTGAACACCACGAATGATGTCGTAGGCAAAATTTACGAATGGAACAGTGAAATAAGCTATTATTTCAGCCTCAACAGCACCAACGAACAACTGGCCGAAGAAAACGCCATGCTCAGGCAAAAGCTGTCAATCATGTATGACACTACATCCTGTACTTACAACATCAGCCAAGGAGATACATTATACAAATACATCCCTGCACAAGTTGTCAACAATAGCATCAACCAAGCCAACAACTACATCATTATTAATAAAGGTGCGTTAGATGGCATTGAACGTGATATGAGTGTGATTTCTTCCGAGGGCATCGTGGGTGTTGTGACCGATGTGAGTCGACATTATGCCTCCATTATGAGCCTGTTGCACAGCAAATCGTTGGTCGGTGTGCGCATCAAAGAGAGCCAAGAACTTGCCAGTTTGAAATGGGGAACCAACAACTACCGTTATGGTATGGTGGAAGACATCCCCACCCACATCGTCTTGAACCCAGGCGACACCATTCTTACCAGCTCTCATTCCTATATCTTCCCAGAAGACCTCATGGTGGGTACAATTGAAGAATTTTACCCTACTGCCATTGATGCATTGAATAAAGCCAAGATTCGGTTTGCCACCGACTTCGCCACTTTAAGACACGTCTATGTAATCAAAAACCTGCACAAACCCGAGCTCGACTCGCTCAAAGCCAAATTCAAACAAAATGAATAAAACAGCGCTCCAAATCATTCGTTTCGTTGTGCTCGTACTCCTTCAGGTACTGGTCATCAACCACATTCGTTTAGGTGGCTATGTACATCCTTATATCTACATGATTTTCATAATGTTGCTACCCTTCAGCACGCCAAAATGGCAACTCTTGGTTTTAGGTTTTGCCTTAGGCTTGACTGTCGATTTGTTCACGGGCACACTTGGACTTCATGCCGGAGCCACCACGTTGATGGCATTCTGCCGACCGTCCATCATCAAGCTCGTTTCGGGCAACCAAAAATTCGAGAACATCACAGAGCCCAACCTTGGCCAATTAGGTGGCATTTGGTTTTTCCGTTATGCACTCTGTATGGTATTCATCCATCATCTTGCACTGTTTTTTCTTGAATCATTCAGTTTCCGACTCATCGGTCAAGTCATGTTGCGCATCCTGCTGAGTGTTCCCGTTTCCATTTTCCTCATCATGATGATCCTATTCATCTTTAAAACCGAAAAAAGAAGAGAATGATAATCATATAAACTCCTGATTAACAATGAAAAAAAATGTACTATTTCTATTAGCATTTGCACTCGGTTTGACCGCCTGCAACAACAAAGCGAAAGACTTCAAGGTCAATGTCAGCTTAACCAATGGTAACGAAAAAACCGTTTATCTTCAAAAGTATGTCGAAAACGCCCCTGTCACTATCGACTCGGCCGTCATCGCCAACGACCAAGCTGTACTGACTGCTCCCATCGACAATCCTCAAGTGCTTTATGCACTGAAAATCAAAGGAAAAAGGGGTTCCATGCCTTTCTTTGCCGACAACAAGGATGTCACCTTCGTGGGCGACATGAACAACCCTCAAGCCGTTGAAATTATGGCTTCAGAGACGCAAGCGGAATTGGATGCTTACAATGACCAATTAGATGCTTTCGAGGTTCAAATTAAAGAGCTCTATGCTGATATGCAACAAGCCTTCTCCAACAACGACTCCATCATGATGGATTCGCTCAATAAAGTAGGCACCGCTTTAATGGAGCAACAAGACAACTTCCGCGACGAATACATCAAGTCTCATCCAGAGAGCTTCGTCTCCCATTACATCCTTGACGGTGTGAAGCAAGAATATCCCATTGACCAATTGAAAGAACTGATGGCTGGTTTCACTACCGAATCCATCTACCGCGACCACCTCAACGAATACATCGCCAAGCAGGAACGCCTCGAAGTGGGACAGCCTTTCATCGACTTCACCCTGCAAACCAAAGACGGTGAAAATGTCACCCTCTCGGAGAAGATTAGTCAAAACAAGCTCACTTTAGTCGATTTCTGGGCTTCGTGGTGCGGTCCCTGCCGTCACGAGAACCCTGTCGTAAAAGCTGCCTACGAGCAGTTCCACGAACTCGGCTTTGACGTCATCGGTGTCAGTGTCGACCAAGACGAAGAAGACTGGCTGAAAGCTGTTGAAGAAGACCAACTACCTTGGACGCAGGTGCGCGACAGCGAGAACAAAGCCAGCGAACTTTACATGATTTATTATATTCCGTCCAACTTCCTCTTCGACCAGAACGGCACCATGGTGGCTAAAGGGTTGAGAGGCGAAGACTTGGAGGCAAAATTGGCTGAAATCCTAAAGTAATGATGAATGGTGAATTAAGAATGTAGAATTAAGAATGCAGAATGATGAATATCGAAATAATGATAATTCTACATTCTGCATTCTGAATTAAATACTTACACTATGAAAACAAAACTCATACTATTAGCTGCACTTGCTCTTGGGCTTTTCGCTTGCACACCAAAGCCAGAGACCAAGACCTTTAAGGTCAATGTGAACCTCGCTAATGCCGACGGCAAGACTATCTACCTGCAAAAAAACGGACAAGTGCTTGATTCTGCCATCATTGAGAATTGGGACGCCGTGTTCAGCACACCTGTCTGCGACAACAACGAGATGTATGGCATCATGCTACAAGGCTGGCGCCGACCTTTCTCTTTCTTTACCGATAATGTGGACGTCACTTTAGAAGGAGATGCCCAGAATCCCAATGCCATCTTGGTGAAAGGCTCTGAATCGCAAGCCCGATTTGATGCTTTCACAAATAGCTACAACGACCTTGAGGCCAAACTGGAGGCTGACACCACCATGAGTCAAGCCGATAAGGACGAGATATTGAAGATGCATTGCTTCGACTACGTTTGGGAAAACCCCACCGACCCTGTGGCCCATTATGTGATGTACCGCTACAAATGGGCTTTTGGTCCCTGCGAATTGCGCACGATGATTGACAACATCCACCATGCTGACAGCACGCTCAATAACGCCAACCTTAAACTGGCTGAGGAATATGTAGAGAAACAGGAACGTGTACAAGCTGGTCAACCGATGATTGACTTCACGCAAAACGATACAGAAGGTAACCCCATAACGCTCAGCCAACTTGCCCAAGGCAAACTCTTGCTCATCGACTTCTGGGCTTCGTGGTGCCCCGACTGCCGTAAGGAAAACCCCAATGTGGTGGCTGCCTATCAGAAATATCATGACCAAGGTTTTGACATCCTTGGCGTGTCATTCGACACCAACAAGGAAGCCTGGCTTGCCGCCATCGAAAAAGACGGTCTTACGTGGACTCACGTATCCGATCTTCAAGGTTGGAGTAATGCCGCTGGCGCTCTTTATGCCATCGCTTTCATTCCTCAGAACGCCCTTATCAAGGACGGTATGATTGTCGCCCGTAACCTTGAAGGCGAAGCGCTTCTGAAAGAAATTGAAAGAGTATTAGGAGAGTAATACTTGTGTATTTCAAAAATAAAACTACCAACCCAACGTTAATTATACCATAATAACCTGTTTTTATTTGAGTGAAACGTCAACTTCTCATATTGGCAATACTTTTTTCGTATTGTGTCACCTTTGCACAAACTGAGGAAAAGGAACACAAGCGCATAGATTTCTATGGTTATGTAGTCACTGCCGACAGCTTGCGTCCTATACGCAACACTCATGTTATCAGCAAGATGGCACATTGCGGCACAATTACTAACCAACAGGGCAAGTTTCACATCCAAGCAAGGCAAACCGACACGCTTTGGGTGAGTTGTGTTGGCTATTCAAGGCGGTTGATTGCCATCGATTCAACCCTCACTAGCTCCGACACGCTCGTTATCCGTCTTCTTCCAGAGGTCATCACTCTGAGAGAAGTCACCGTACTGCCTTTCAGCAACTATGAGACTTTCAAGGAAATACTGATTACTATGCCAAGCGTCAAGATGCCTGGCGAGATTGCACGACTTTATGAAGACCTTGACGAACTCTGGCTGAGCCGTACCCCAGCGGGCAAAGGCATGGTCACTGTCACTGCGAGCCCGATACAATACCTTTACGATAAATACAACGCTTCAGCCCGCCGACAAGCTAAACTACTCAGCAACAGGCGCATGTATAATGAAGTATTGCGCGAGCAAGGTCGCACAGACGAACTCCTTCCCGACTCCTTGGACTTCGCCATCGATTATAAATTGTATGAACTCGATGAAGCTGCCGAAACCAACAGAAACAAAAATGAACTTGACACAGTAAACAGAGTAGGTAAAATCAAGCCAATGGTTCCAAGGAAAAAATACATCCGTTTTGGACAATAAAACATTCCATCATGACCTTCCGTGACTGGCTCGATAGCATTATTAACCTATTCTATCCGCATGTATGTGCGGCCTGCGGCGAACCATTGCTCAAGGATGAGGAGGCTGTATGTCTGAAATGCCGCTACTTATTGCCAAAGACAGGCTATGAATTGAACCCCGAGAACCCATTGGCTCAAAGTTTCTATGGAAGGGTCAAGTTTCATGCTGTGACATCTTGTTTCTTTTTCGCCAAGTCGGGCAAGGTGCAACACCTCATCCACGAGCTGAAATACAAAGGCAACAAGGAAGCAGGTATTTTTCTTGGCCAACAATTAGGTGAAACCATCAAAGACGCACCTTTGTTTCAAGGCATTGACTATTTGATTCCTGTACCATTGCATCCCAAGCGCGAGAAGCAACGCGGCTACAATCAGAGCCTGATGATTGCCCAAGGCATCCATGAGGTGACAGGTATTGCCATCGGTGACAAATACCTCGTTAGAGGCATTTATACCGAAACACAAACCCACAAAACCGCCGAAGAACGTTTCAAAAACGTGAAAGACATCTTTGAAGTGCGCTTTGCCGATGAGCTAAAAGGAAAACACGTCCTCCTTATCGATGACGTTCTTACTACGGGTGCCACACTTGAATCATGTGCGCACCAATTGGAAAATGTTCCTGGGATTGTGATTAGTGCGGCTACGGCGGCTTGCGCTGGGAATTGATGCTGTTGTATTTGATATTTTATTATTATTTCTATTTTTGCAGCCATTAAACAACTTTATTATTAATATCACTAAAAACAAAGTATCATGAAAAAATTGACAATGATTGTTTCGGTTGTAATCATAGGTTTCATCATGGCTTCCTGTGGCAATAAGGAAAAAGATATGATGAACAAGGCCAATGAATTATACGCCCAAGCCGAAACGGAATTAAACGCTATTGACAACTGGGATGGTTTCGTTACCTTTTTCCAGAGCTTCAAACAGAAGTTCGACGATTTTAAGGCAGGCTATTCCAACTTGAAACTATCACAAGAAACCCAAGATTTTCTTTCCGAAAAGAAGGAAGCCTTTGACCAAATGGAATCACAAAAAGCTGGCGAATTATTTTCGCCTGTTTTAGTAAAAGGGGAACAATTTGCTAAAACATTTACTGACTTTAGTTTGTTATATTTTTCGTCATATTTGATGAACAACCATGTGGAAGGTGTTGAAGAAAATGTGATAGAAGAAAAATTACGCAATATCCTTGGTATTGCCTCAGATGCTTCTGACGAGGAGCTACAAAAAGCAAAGGAAAAAAAGGAAAATTGGAAAAACACCACTCTTGGCATCACTTCAGATGCTTCTGATGAAGAGAAGAATAAAGCCTTAGAAGATTGGATAAGAACTAATATTGGTATCGACTCGTATAAATCTGAAGAAGACGGGAAAAAAGCAATAGAACATTTAGATAGCATTTATGGAAATGAAATTTCGGTTCTAAAAAGTTTTAACAGGTCTTCTGACGAATTGAAAGATGTCTTGCCGAAGGATTTGAAAGAACGTTTTGAAAAATATAATAACACCATGGCTGAGATAACTGAGATATTTACTTTGGCAGGTTTTATAACATTGGAAAAAGAGGATTAAACATTGTTGAGTTTCCAAAAAAAAAGAGACGGCCACAACATGGTAACCGTCTCTTTTTTACCTCGTCCCAGCGGATTTGCAATCCGCAGGTCTTGAATATGGGAATTTGCAATCCCCGAAATATGTATCACGTCTTCCCATAACATGCTGATTTTCGGAGCAAAGATAATGGAAAATTTGTTGCTGGACAAGCGTCTCGCATTACAAATGCTAATATTCGATGCTGGCGGATTGCAAATCCGCCAGAGCTGGGGGAGAATTAATGCTTGTAGGGCTGTCACACCGTGGCAGCCGCAGATAAATTCATCCTGCAGCTGCCGTGGTACGACAGCCCTACAATTACTATAATTATTAATTATTCTTTATAGGTTTTCACATCCGTCTCGCCATTGAGGACCATCAGGCCATTGAGAGCCAAGGCCTTCATCTCGTCCTCGCCAGGATAGACATACACGGGAGCGATTTTCTCAACATGGGATTTCACCAAAGCGCAGAATCCCTTGTCGTAGGCCATGCCTCCCGTGAGGAAGATGGCGTCAACATCCATGCTGAAAGCCGAGGCTGCGAGACCACCGACTTCCTTGGCTACTTGATAGGCCATGGCTTTGTAGACCTTCTCCCATTCCTTGTTGCCAGCCTTCACGGCGTTCTCCACTTCGAGGGCATCGTTGGTGCCGAGGTAAGCGACAAAGCCGCCTTTGCCCTTCAGCATCTGACCGATTTCCTTCTTGGTATATTTGCCACTGAAGCAGGCATCGACAAGGAAGCCGGCAGGCAACGAGCCAGCACGTTCGGGCGTGAAGGGACCGTCGCCGTTCAAGGCGTTGTTGGTATCCACGACGCGACCTTTCTTGTGGGCGCTGACCGAGATGCCACCACCGAGGTGAATGGCGATGATGTTCATGTCCTCATACTTGCGACCGAGGTCCTTGGCCAGTTGGCGAGCAATGATCTTCTGGTTCAAGGCATGGAAGATGGAGATGCGAGGGAACAGCGGGTGACCTGAGTAGCGAGCCACCTCGTCCATCTCATCGACCACAACAGGGTCGGCGATGTAAGCCTTCACTCCGATTTCCTTGGCGATGTCGTTGGCGATGAGGCCACCAAGGTTGGAGGCGTGTTCGCCGTTGTAGCCTTCCATGAGGTCCTTAATCATGAGATCGTTCACTTCGTAGACACCCGAGACGAGCGGACGGAGCAAACCACCACGACCCACGACGCAAGCCATTTCGCTCAAGTCGATGCCAGCTTCTTTCAGCTCACGCTTGATGGCTTCGGTGCGGAAGGGCTTCTGGTCGGAGATGTGTTCGTATTTCGCGACTTCCTCAGCGCTGTGCTTGAGGTTCTTCTTGAAGACTTGTTCCTCACCTTCGAACACGGCGATCTTGGTCGAGGTGGAACCTGGATTTATCGTTAAGATTTTGTATGCCATAATATTATGTTTTTTGAATTGTTTATGCCATCATAGCGGCCAAAGCGATGGAATAGAGCTTCGTCTTCGAGGTGTCGCCGCGTGAGCTGAGCACGCAAGGCACCTTGGCACCCATGAGCATGGCACCCACTTCGCTCTTGTCGAACTTGGTGCAGCACTTGTAGAACACGTTGGAGGCTTCGAGGTTGGGGAACACGAGGCAGTCGGCATCGCCAGCCACGGGGTTCTTCATGCCCTTGATGGCAGCGGTCTCGGCATCCAAGGCGAGGTCGAGGCTGATGGGACCTTCCACCATGCAACCTTTGATCTGGCCACGTTCAGCCATCTTGGCGATGATGGCGGCATCGACGCAGGCGGGGATGCCGGCACTCATCTGCTCGGTAGCGGTCACCATTGCGACTTTCGGGCAGCTGACGCCCAACTTGCTGGCAACGGAGGTCACATATTTAAGCAGCTGTTGCTTCTGTTTGAGGTCGGGCAACGGGATGATAGCGCAGTCGGAAGCCACCATCAACTTGTGGTAGTTGGGGTTCTCGATAACGGCGACGTGAGCCAAGGTCACGTTGGGCGGGCAAAGGCCACGTTCCTTGTTGAGGATGGCACGCATGTACTTATCGGTGGGGAGCAAACCCTTCATCAGGATGTCGGCTTCACCAGCATTGATAAGGTCGCAAGCCATGGCAGCGGCTTTTGTATCAACGGGTTCATGGATGATTTTGAAGTTGTTGGGGTCGATGTTCTCGGATTTGCACACTTCTTTGATGACGTTTTCATCACCAAGAAGGGTAGCTTCGATGAGACCTTCCATAACGGCAGCGTTCACTGCACAAATTGTGTGATCATCATTGGCATAAGCAGCCACAAGGCGTTTTTTGGGTTTGCTGCGCAAAACCTCGAACATTTGTTCTAATTTTCTGATTTCCATAATATTGTATTTAAGATTTAAAATTCAAAATTTAAAATTCAAAATTTAAAATTTAGCTGACTTCGCCCCATGATGTAGGGAATGGGATGTTATTCGCTTTGTAATAAAGTATAATTGGGTCATAATCCAAATCATCGGCCCAAGTGAGCGTTTTTAATTCGGGATGTATGTATGCTTTTTTGAACAAATTCAAGTTCATCAAAACACTGTATGGTTTTGTGGAATTGATTACATCAGCAAAGTCAACAAGCCCCGATGTTCCGTCTTCAAAAGTTACTTTATAGACGTAATCATGCTGATATTCGATGTCCTTTAAATCATAATTCATATTACAGTGGCTTGACTTTGATAAGATTGCCTTTTTTAGCTTCTTCCCAACATTGCATTAATTCCTCTTGGTGTAGTTTAGCCCATTCAGCAACAAGACCGAATGTTTTAGGCGGCAAATCACCAATCATCAAACCGAAGTCCTTAATCCTTATAGAGGCCTCATACTCATTGTATCTCACATGAAAATGAGGCGGATTGTGATCCGAAAAGTTCATCGTTATGATGATTCCAAGAAATCTGCTAATTTCAGGCATTCTTTTATTATTTGACGGAGCAAAGATAAAAAAAACTTTCTATCAATAATAAATAATATTCAAATCCAACCGTTTTTCCTGCAACTGTTCGACGGCGTGTTTCTTCACCTTGGTGTTGTAAACCTTCAACTGCTTCAACGACGGCATGTTCTCAACGGGTGAGATGCTGCGCACATTGGTGTTGTTGACAAACAGATTCTCCAACTTTTGCAAGCCCGAAAGGGGTTTGAGTGACTTTATAGGTGTGCCGCTGGCGTTCAACGTCACCAAATTGTTCATCTTCGACAAGGGTCCAAGGTCTTTGATTTGGGTATTCTCAATGTTGAGGAGTTCAAGCAAAACACTGCTTTCGATGGGCGACAAGCTACTTACTGGGTTGTTCTGCACATTGAGCTCCAACAGATACGTTTTATTGGCCAACGGCATTAAGTCGCTTACGTTTTGGTTGTTGATGGTCAGTCTTTCAAGCCACATGAAATCCGTAAGTGGGTCAATGGAGGTGATGGGGGTCTCCGACGTAATCTCTATTTCCCTCAAATCAATTATTTTTTGAAGCTCAATGGGGGTTGGGGTTCCGTTTTGGCAGCCCACATGCTCTAACAATATGGCTTGCCAGTTTTCGTCAATGCTTTCCCACCACGCTTGCAGTTGCTCGGTTTGATACACCACGGTAACCTGTCTCTGGCTTTGTTTCAAGGCGACCACTTGACTGTGGCCAATGATGGTGCTGTCGGCCAAAATCACTTCGATGTTATTATCGTTAACCAAGGCCGTAAGGTCAGCGACGGGTGTATTCATGATGTTGAGGAACCGCAGACTTGTCATGTCCTGCAAAGGCTTGAGGTCGCTGATGTAGGTGTGCTCGATGGTGAGCGACTCCAAGTTGGTCAGCCCCTGGATGGGTTGCAGGAAATTGATTTCGGTGTTGGCGATGTTGAGCGAACGCAGATTGGTCAAGCGGCTGACAGGTAACAGGTTCTGCATGAAGGTATTCCCCGAGAGGTCGAGTTCCTGCATGTTGATGATTTGGTGCAGCTGCTCGGTGGTGGGTTCCGAATCAAGTTGTATCTGCTTGGAAAACACAGCCTTCCAGAATATAGGAAGCTCGCGCCACCATGTCTTCAACGCTTCGGTGTCGTAGATGACCAAAGCAAATGGATTGGTCTTTGAAAAGGCTATGGCCTCGGCATCATGGATACCGGAATGATCGCAGTAAATCTTGCTCAAACGGCGGTTTTTACCCAAAGGTGTCAAGTCGCTGATAGACGTGTTGCTGCAATACAGCTCGCGCAGATTCTCCGTCTCGCTGAGAGCTTGGAGGTGGGTAATGGCAGAGCCTGAGATGTTGAGGCTTTGCAAGTCCTTCAAACCGGCAATGGGCGCCAAGTCGCGAACCGTAGTGTTACTGATATCCAAGGACTTCAATTTGGCCAAATCGTGCAAAATGCCGACATTGGAGATATTGGTGCCGCTCAAATTCAGCGAGATGAGATTCGGACAACTCTTCAACTGAGTGAGCCGATTGACTTGGGTATTGGCGAGGTTCAGTTTTTCGAGGTTTCTCAAAGTGGTCAGTACCGAAAGGTCGTCGATGGTGGTGTTGGCCGCTTCAAGTTCTTTCAGTGTGGTATTGTATTTCAGTGCCGAAAGGTCGTCTATCAAAGTGGAATTGACTCGCAACACCTCCAATTTGTTCAGGTTGCGTATGGGAGAAAGATCCTCAATAGAAGTGCCAGAAATGTCGAGCCAGGTGAGGTCCGACAATTCGCTGAGCGGATCCAAGTTGATGATTTCGCGGATGCCCGAAATGTCGACACGCTGTCTTTGCGTGACCTGCTTCAGCTTGGCATCAAGTTCCTTCATGTCGTCTTTAAAAACCTTGTCGCGCAAGTCGATGTTACCCGTAATGGTATCGACAACGGGATAAGAACCCATAAAATCGGCCGAAGTAATCATGCCGACGGTTTCCATTGGGATGCTGTCGTAGAGCTTGATATCGCTGCCGAGGCGTGTTTTCCAGTTTTGCGACAGGCTGTTCCACCAGTTGCGAAGCGCCTCTTTTTCATTGATTTTCGCGGTATAGATGCTGGCAATCTTGAGGCTGCTTTTTTGGCGGTCGAGGTTGATTTCAACAAAGCGGGTCTTGACGTTGTCAACCGATTCGTCGTTGATCGTCTTGGCGGTCAGCTGCCGCGACAAGGTGGCCTTGAAAAAGATACTGCCGTCATCTCTTGTGCCGTTAGCAATGCTTTGCAAATCGAACTTGAAATTGGCCCATTTAAAGAAAAAGTCGATATCTTTCAGATAGGCCTGCACATCCTTATTGATGGGGGACTTGCGGTTTACGTCAAGGTCGTCTTCGATCTGGACTTTGTCGTCGATAAAGATTTTGCTCCAACTCTCGGTGAAGACAATCTCCTTTTCCAATGCGGTGGAGGTGCTGTCGCCCAAGAAGTTCATCGTTTCTTCCAGATACGAAACCATGGTCTTGATTTCGTTTTCATATTTGGCGATTTCGTCTTTCGACAGTTTCTGCGCCTGACCACTAAAGGCAAGACCGAGCAATAATATGGAGAGAATAGCTATCTTTTTCATGGTTGATAGAATTTGATGAGATTGGTTTTTTCCTTTTCCGGCATATAAACGACGTTCGACATAAGCCATCCCGAGTTCATCCCCGAGCGATTGAACCAAGAGACCTCAAAATACCAGTCCTTGATTTGCAGGACATGGAATTTGACTGAATCGACTTGCTGAAACACAAGCCTGCCGTTCTTGATTTCGTAGAAAAACAGCGTCAGATAATCGGGATAATACTCTTTGGAAGCGTAATATTCAATGACTTCTGGATTTTGAAAAGCCTTATAGATGTTCATGAAGTCGAGCTCATGACTCATGGGATGCAAAAAATGTTTTTCCTTTTCAGCCAACTCGCCGTTAGGAAACAGTTTGTTAAATTCGGAGAAATAGACATTGGTAAGCACCCATTTTGAACCCAAGCCCTCCTTCTCAACGGCCAGGAAAAGCATCACATTGACCAGCTTGCCGTTGTATTTGAAAGTGCATGAAACCTCTGAGAACCAATTACCTCCAAGAAATGTCATATAGGTTGAATCGCCTTTTGTGACATCCTCGATGAAATAGCGTTGCAAGTCGGTCTCCTTGCCATATTTCTCCTGGTCGAAGAGGACGGGTAAGGATTTGCGGCGCATTTCATTGCTGCGGTAATTGGGGTCTTTGGGATTAAGCTTGAAACCGAACTGGTCTTCCTCGTAATTGAACCTGCGCATGAACTGACCCATCTGTTTGGTCATGGCGTAGAGTTCGGTTTCGTCCATCTTAAAATCGCCTATGGTTTGGGCGAATGCGTTGCCTGTCAGCAGAAGCAAAACGGCAAGAAGCGTGATATTTCGGATTGTTGTTCTCATTCTTTACTATGACTACCGACAATGACCATGACCAGTACCACAGTAAAAGTGGTCATGGTCATGGTCATCAGTCATAGTCAAATTATCTATTCGTCGTTTCCTTCACGCGCATGTCGCCGAGCAACACATCCCAGAAACCGATGGTGCGGCCGCCGATTTGTGTTTCCTTACGTTTCACATAGACCGTGATGTCTTTCTTGGTCGTGTCCTTATAGGCCAGATTGCCTTCTTTGTCATAGCCACGGAAAGACTGGAAGATGGTGATGACACCCACGTATGTGCCATCAGGCTGACGCTGCAAGTCGCTGACATACTCGATGTTGTACCATTCAATCTCGACGCGGTCGTAGTTGAGGCGCATCAGGTGCTCCATATACTTGCGGACGCGATAGTAGGTGATTTGATTGGAGCCCAGTGAGGAGACACCAATTTCGGCATCGCTCATGAAAAGCTCCTCGGCACGGTCGATGACGCGGTTGGCCTCGCTGAAAGGCGTGTCTTTCGAGCCGACGATTTTGATGTATTTGCTCAGGTCTCTCACCTTCTCCAAGGCAAGGCTGTCGATGGCTTGCTTGCGTTCGAAACTCAGTTCGTCCTGTGCCATGGCGCTACCCACAACGCACAAGGCAATCACTAATGTGGCAATGATCTTTTTCATTTCTTAATCAGTTCAAGTTCGTTAATTTTTCCGTTGGCGTTGTATTTGACGTCGTGCACCTTTTCAGTAGCCTTCTTCTGGTCCTTCACGTAATTGAGGTATTTTTCAATGGTCGTCGGACGGTCGTAGTCGTTGAAACCGGCATTCTGCTTGATGATGATGAGCACCGGCACATTGGGCGACTCAAAAGCGCTCAGGGTCTCGTCGATGATACGGTTGGCCTGCATGACGCTGCCAGCACGGGCGATGCTATTGAAATTCTGCTCCAGGGTGACATTGGCAGCTTGCACCTCCTGCTTGTTACGCTCCTCCTCTTCTTTTTGGGCACGCTCGCGGGCGAGTTTTTTCTCCACTTGGAAGAGCAGGTCGTCGACTTCGGCGTTTTGCAGGTTCCAGTCCTTGATGGTCTGCACGCGGGCTTCCTTCTCTTCGAGGCTCCAGAGGGTCTCATCGTCGAGGATGGCGTTCAGGTCCTTCACGGCTTGTTCAACTTTTGATTTGTACTCGGCCTCGGCAGCTTCGCGGGCGAGGCGTTTCTTGCTCTTGCAACTTGTGGTGCCTCCCAGCGTGATGAAAACGGCCAGAAGAACCATCATGACGGTTGTGATTTTCGATTTCATATTTAGAGATTTAAAAATTCAAAGATTCAAAATTTAAAGATTCGTTTTTGTAAATAACTCGCAACTGTCTAATAAATTGCAAAAGTAGTGCTTTTTTTAATTGCATGAGGCGTTTTTAAGACAATTTTAGCGCCAAATCAACCCAAGGGTATTTTCTTGAGAACCTTGTAAAAAGGCCCCGTAGGCTGAAGGAAACTCTGGAAGTAAACCAGTTCCTTCACATCGGCATGAAGATAGGGCTTTTGCTCAATGCTGTCATAAATCTGCATAAAAAACTGCTTATCAACCAGTTGCTTTATGCGGCATACGGTAAGATGCGGCACAAAGTTCTGACGGTCGCGGAGATAGCCCAAGTCATCAAAAGCATCGAGAAGGTCGGCCTCAAGGTCGAACAGGGCCTTGGGCTGGTCGTTCATGCCGAGCCAAAGCACACGTGGCACACGGTTGCTGCCGAAGAGTCCCGTGCGGTCGAAGTCCATGGTGAACGGTTGATGCTTTTTGGCCACCTTTTGACAGCTCTCAACGATAGCAGGAACGTCTTCTTCGGGTGTACTGCCCAAAAACTTCAAAGTCAGATGGATCTGATTGGTCTTCACATAGTTGATATACTTCTCATGCTGGAGGTTTTTCTTCAGTCTTTCCACCATGGCTGGAAACTCGGTGCCGCAAGGGATGGAAATGGCAAGGAAGGTTCGTAAGGTTCTCATTGATGTGTAATTTGATGTAAAATAGGGTTTTATGGGTATTTATCGCACCATCCCCACTGGATATACTAAATAGTTCTTGTCGCAATAGGGTGAACGCTCATAGAACCAGTTCAAGATGGCATATTGCGAGGGTTGTTTGTCCTTCGGGAAGGAGGCTTTCCATGTATCCAACTGTTCTTTAAGGAAAGGATCGGCGGCGAGCATGGCCTTGGCCATCGGCTCCATCTTGTAGACTTCGAAATACTCAACACGCTGCAACACATGGTTGAAGAAGCCCCATTCAAACAACGAGCCTTGCATTTCAGGTTCCAACAGGTTCATCAGCAAACGCACCCCGTTTTGCGAGGTCTTTATGACAGCTGAGCCTTTCGGGAAGGTGACATCCTTGGTGATTTCCTCTGCATCGGCATGGGCCACACGGCAATGTCCTTCGGAAGGCGTGGGCACAAACGACACATTACTGAAACGGTAGGTGTTGATGGTCAACGTCTTCTCGCTCTTCAGGAGATTCATCTCGAAGCCATGTGCCTTGACGATGTCGATGACCTCGCTGTATTGTGCTGGGATGATGTATTCCTTAGGCACCGACAAAGACTTCTCGGGGCGGGTGGAAAGGATTCTGCGGGTTTTACGTGTTTCGGGGCGCGTTGCATCATAGGCATAATACCAACTGCCCGTGATGTCGCTCTGCACCGTGTCGAAATGGTAGCCCAAGAAGTTTTCCCAAATCGTGTCGTTCAACTGCGGCTGCATGTTGATGGGAATCTCCTTGAGGGTCAAGTCGTTTTTCTTGGCTTGAGTGAGGGCATTTTGGAAACTGTTTTTGTTTTCGCTGATGATTTTCAGTGTTTCTGCAATCATGTAATAGGTGGAAAACACGCGGTCCTTGTAAGGTTTCAGCATGTGAGTCTCAAGCAAGATGCCGGGACAGTTGCGGGCGGTAGTGTAGGCCTCCGAAAACATGGCGGAGAAACTCTCGTCATAAAGCGATGCCGTCGGGTCGCCCCAAGGATGGAACTCGACGTAACGCGTGACAGACATGTTGTGGCTCATCATGGCCGGGCCGATTTTAGGCTCCCACTCGTTGCTCAGCCAAGCGGTAATCGAGGGGTCGTAATTGCCGAAATTCTCCACGGAATAAGTGGTTACATATTGGTAATCAGCACCATCGGTGGCATGGGTATCGAAAAACAGGTCGGGTTGCCACTGGTTAAACAAGGTGGTGAAGGCCCGCAGTTCGGGCGAATCAAGTTTGGTGAAGTCGCGGTTGAGGTTCAGGCCTTGGGCATTCACACGCCAGCCCATCTGTTTCGGACCGTTTTGGTTGATGCGGTTGTAAGGCGAGAAGTTGACCAGCCCGTCAGGGCTCATTACAGGGATGAAAAGGAAAGAGAATTCGTCCAAAAAGTTTTGGTATTCCCTTCCCGTCAACATGTTACGGATGAGCATGAACATAGCGTCCTTGCCGTTGGGCTCGCCAGGATGGATGCACGACTCGACCAAGATGATGTTTTTTCCGCTCCGACGGATCTTCTTCGGGCTGGTGTAGCCGTTCTCGTCAACGATGAGCAAGGGTACATCGCGGCCTTGTGCAGTCTGCCCGATGCTTTGGTAATGCACTTCCTTGAACTGCTTGTCAAGTAGTTTAGCATAGGCTATAGTCCCATCATAACTATCTGTCTCCAAATAGTTTGACTTCTCGAAAGTGGTAGTGAGATCACGGTCTGACTTGCTGCAAGCGACCAGTAGGGATAAGCATAAGATGGATAAAAAAGCTGATTTCTTCATGATACAAGAATTGACGTACAAAAGTAAAACTTTTTCTCTTCAGGGACAAAAAAAGCGCACGATAAGATTATCGCACGCTTATTATTATGAACAATTATCCCTCGTCAATGCGTCACGACTAATTTTTGGGTCGTGGTGTTTCCGTCTGAACAAATTGCTTGTAAGAAATAGACTCCACCTTCTAAATCTTTGACATCCAATTCTGTAGTAGTACCACAAATCGGCATGTGACGAACCAAACGACCTGCGATGTCGTAAAGCTTGATGGCTTGCAAATCGGCATCAGATGCGACAAACACGATACCATCTGACGGGTTGGGATACAATCTGACAGCTTGGATGACATGTTCGTTGACCGACTGAGAAATTAACAGACCCGAGACAGCTTTCACCGAGGTCTTCTCACCCTCATAGACGGCACAAACTTCAACGATATTGTAGTCGTTTTCAATCGGTGTGAAGGTATAGGTCAAGGCTGGTTGGTTTTCGACGACCAATTCGCCATTGACCATCACATTATAGCCTGTTGGACTGCCTGCAGCGGGAGCTTCCCACGTGGTGGTTACCGTGTTTCCATTTGCTGAAAGCAGCAAATTCTCAACGGGATAAGGATGGGTCGTGTACTCATACAAGAAATGGCTGTTATACACAGCTTTCGTGTTGTATTGTTGCAGCCACACCGCTACTTCGAGGTCGTTCATCTCTTCGACATGGGTTGAAGACAGGTCAACATCGAATTCCAAGCGCTCATATTCACCCGCATTGATAGTGAGGGTGTTTCCACTGGCGTTGGGCAACATCTTCATGAGAATGTGATGGAATGAGGTCTCGCCGTTGGTGCCCACATTTCCCGTAGTGGTCTTTTCGTTCACCGTCACATACGCGACGACGTTTTCAAGCTTGGCGTAAGCCATCAGGTCAGCCGTGACCATGATGTGATTGCCTTCTACATCGAAAGCGCCTCTGATTTCGGCCAGTGCTTGCTTTTCGAGTTCAGCATCAAAAGCCTCTTGTGTCAAGGCCCCGTCTTGAGGCACACCGTCAAGCAGGACATAGGGCACCCAAGGCACGTTGTAATAATTGTCTCTCACGCCCACCTCCGGATAATAATATGGGTCGCCGTTACCAGGAAAATTCTCTGGATATTTCGTATAGGTGAACTTGCCGGGGTTATTTTGCGTGAACTGAAGCATCAGGTTGTTGACATTGACACATGGACCGCATGTTGAAGCCGAGAAATGCTCAATCATGGGGATGCGCTCCGTCAGGCTGATGTTGACCGAAACGGTCTTCGAAAGGTCGTTGTTTTCAGGGTCGTCATCAGTCGCTCCGTTGACTTTCAACAAATTGACGGTCAACAGATAATTGTCAGCTTCAAGGAAAGTCGGGGTGGCGAAAGAGAAGGTTTCGGCAGCAAGGGGTTCCATGTTGGTCTCGAAAGTCTCGGTAACCCATTCGTGTCCCTCAAACTGATAGGATGCCTCAAGAGAGGTGATGACATTGCTTCCCTTGTTGATGAGCCTAAAGGACACAGCGTTGTAGCCAACAGTCACCAAATCGGGAACTTCTATCGCATCCAAATCGCCATCGGTGTCTTCGAGATTGTAAATGACAATATCATCAAAATACCAATAATCGATGTTCAAGCAGTTGCCGCTGTAATAGATGCAAAACTGCACATTGGCTTGTCCAATGTCGGAAGTCTCGACAAGTTGGCGGACTTCATACTTGCCATCGGCATTATAGGTCTCCGACCAAGCGTCGTTCCAAGTAGCGCCTCCATCGGAAGTCGTGGCGATGCCTAAGGTATGCGAACCAGAATAGTTGTCGAGATAATGCTTGAAAGAGACAACAACATTGCTTTTCCCAGTCAAGTCGATGGCGGGTGAGACAAAACGACTTGTCCCGATAAAAGTCGGGTTGTGTTGAAGCATCAACTCGTTCTTCTCGCCACCGGCATTACGCGTCTCGCTGATCGACCAGTTGTTTTGTCCCATGCCAGCAATGGTCCATCCTGAAGGGATGCTGCTGCCGTCAAATGACTCGCTAAGCAACAAAGCCCTGTTTTGGCCTTGCAAAACCATGGAGAAAAACAAGGGTAAGACAAGTAAAAAAAGCTTTTTCATCTTGTTGCTTATTGAATTGCGACTTTCTTCACGATGATGCCTGCTTCGGTTTCGATGCGAACCAGATACAGACCCGACTGATATCCGGCAACATCAATAGCCACCTCATTGCCCATGGCTTCATGACGGCCAACTTCTCTGCCAGTCAAATCGAAGATACTGACATTCAGAATATTATTTGCCGATACATTCAGGACGCTTGTTGCAGGATTCGGATGAATCTGAGCGTTTTCTGCACCAAGTTCAACCACCGAGACACCGTCGTTTGAAATCAAACCACGAATCAACCAAGTGAAAGGAGGCATGCCAACGGTAGAAGCATCGGACCATTCGCGGCCATCTTCAGAAATCCAACGGCTGTTGGCATCGCCACAATCGTCGGCAGCTGGGATGGTGAATTGGCCGTCCGTGTTGTTAAAGGTAATCCATAGGTTCTTCGTCACATCCAAAACGACAGGCGTATCGAGTTTGATTTCCGTCCAATCGTTTGTTCCTGCAACACTGTATTGCTGCGTGTAAACCATGTCAAGAGGACCTGTTGTGCTATTATCTTGATAGATAATCAGATAACCATTATATGGAGTGTGATCCCATATCTTGACTTGGGTCAACTGATAGCCATTAAAACTGGCTAATTGGCTTGGTGTGAACATGTTGCCCCAGTAGATGGGTTCGCCACTCAGAAGTCCGATATCCGTCAAAAATTCGCCGTTATCGTATTCCAACCAAAACTCATCCCTTTCCTGGGCGTTTACATTGAATGATGCCATGAATAGCATTAACGCTAGAATTGTAAAGAACTTTTTCATGTGATTTAGGATTTAATTTGTTAATAATGCGTTATTTAAAGTGTTTCTACCTTGCCAAAATGACAAAGCGTACAGATTATTTTTTTTGCAAAGATAGTTTTTTTTCTTTCCCATAACACGAAATACTGTATTTTAGCACCATCAAAAAACACTTACAAAAATGAACACTTATTCCATAGGAATCGACATAGGCGGCACCAACACTGACATAGGGCTGGTGCGCGACGACGGCCGCTGCATGGCCAAGAAAAATCTTCCCACCAACAAATATTTCGATGCCTCCCTTTATGTGGCGGACATCTGCGAACAAATCAAATACTTAATGGCTGAAAACCACGTTGACACCATCGAAGGCATCGGCATTGCGGCACCAGCAGGCAACTACTATACGGGCTGCATCGAGAACGCCACCAACCTCAACTTCAAGGGTATCGTCAATCTTGGCTCGGCATTCCACTCGCATATCGACGTGCCTGTCGTCGTCTCCAACGACGCCAACGCCGCAGCCTACGGCGAACTCGTCTACGGCGGAGCCAAAGGCATGAAGCATTTCGTGATGTTCACCCTCGGCACGGGTGTGGGTAGCGGCATTGTCGTTGACGGCAAGCTGGTACACGGCAAGACGGGCGGCGCTGGTGAACTCGGCCACGCCATCCTCATCCCCGAAGGCCGTCCTTGCGGCTGCGGACGCAAAGGCTGTCTGGAGACCTATACCTCCGCTACGGGCATCCGCCGCAC